>Ga0316204_10007755_pt1 | contig 15412 bp, 9 predicted proteins | sample 6monrhotite_MG_2_FD_205661 | JGI IMG/M metagenome (GOLD analysis project Ga0316204, IMG submission 205661) | Microbial mat bacterial communities from mineral coupon in-situ incubated in ocean water Damariscotta River, Maine, United States -... | ecosystem: Environmental > Aquatic > Marine >...
AATACATCAACGGCTTCTACAACCCGCGTCGAAGGCATTCAGCACTGGGCTGGAAAAGCCCGGTCGCCTTCGAACGAAAAGTCGCTTAAACGAGCACTTGGGGCGGCACAAAAACGGGACAGGTCCAGTCTGAGCCCTACAGGGAGACCATCACCGATGCGGCCCGCGCCAGCGAGATCACCCGCGAGGTCGACCGCATCATGGAGGGACGCGACGTCCGCACGCCCGTTGCAGATGCTGTCACGGATGAATTCAGGGAGCGCTATCCGGACATGCCGTCCCACCTCGCCCGCGGGCTTGGCGCGACCTATGCGGCCGTCGTCGAGATCCGCGACACGGAGGCCATCAACGAGGTCCGCCGCGAAAACGAGTTGCGCGAAGGGCTTGGGTCTGGCACGCGCGACGCACTCCTCGCAGCCCGCGGTGAAACTGCGCCGCAGTCTGACCGTGCCGACCGCCTTGCAGACGAGATTACGCGTGTTCTGGACCATGAGCGGGCGGGGGAGTTGTCCGCGCCCTTCGAGACCGAGGCGGAGCGGGACGCATTTCGCGGAGAGATCGCGCGGGTGCTGGACGTTCGCCAACTCGAGCGGCTCACATCCGGTGATGCCGATGCGCTGGAAAAGGTTCTCGAGGACCGCCTCGACCGGCTCTATGTCGCCAAGGTCTACCTGCAATCGGATGCCGCGACGGCCAATACCGAGGCCTTGCGCCAGGTGGTCGATGATCTTGCCGACACCGAATATGAAAAACACCGCGCCGCGGACGTGGATGGCGAGACCGAGCGGGGTCAGGTCCATTGAGCGCGCCCATGGGAAAGGCGCGGATCGCGACCGGTGTCTTGTTGGTAACGCTGGTGACCGCCGCCATGGGCTATACGATCGCCTCGGCGGTGCTGACTTACCAGGATCTCGGCTTCGGGGCCGAGATCGACTTTACCTACATCGCGCAGAACTATCTGGCGATCCTCGATCGCCGCCCAGAGGCCGCGCAACTTATTCACCTGTTCATCGGCAGCTTCGCCGCCGCCGGCCTGATGCTGAGCCTCGCCCTTTCAGGCTCGGCCCTCACACGCTTTGGCCAGACCCATTGGCAGAGTGCGCGCGAGATGAAGGCCAATGGCTTCTTCGGGGCGCCCGGGACCGGGTTCATCCTCGGCAAACTTGGGCCGCCCGGCTCTCGCGCGAAATACATTTGCTCAAAGGTTTTCCCGCATGCGCTGATCGTGGCGCCCACGGGCCGCGGCAAGACCACGGGCTTTGTCATTCCGAACCTGCTGACCTGGCAAGGCTCCGCCGTGACGCTCGATGTGAAGGGCGAGTGTTTCGAGGCCACGGCCCGGCACCGCGCAGCCCAAGGCGACAAGGTCTATCGCTTTGCCCCCACCGATTGGGAGGGCAAGCGCACGCATCGTTACAACCCGCTCCTGCGCATTTTTGAGCTGAAAGATCCCGCGCGCCAGCAGATGGAACTGCAGCTCCTGGCGACGCTGTTCCTGCAGAGCGACAATGACCGGGTGCAGGGTCTCCTCAAAGGCGGGATCGATCTCTTCGTGGCGGCAGGCCTGTTGGCGTTCCAGCGCAAGCGCCCGACCTTGGGCGAGATCTACCGCATCGCCGCCTCGGGCGGGAACAAGCAGAAGGAGTATTTCGCGCGGGGCCACGAAGTTGACAACCGGGCGGCCAAGCTGATCTTCACGCGGCTCGCTTCGACCAATAACGACACGCTGACCTCTTACGTCTCGCTCCTGATGACCTCGGGGCTCGACCAATGGCAGAACCCGGCCATCGACGAGGCGACGGCGGTGTCGGATTTTGATTTCCGTACGATCCGCAAAAAGCCCTTCTCGGTCTATCTCGTCGTCCAGCCGCTGATGGTGAAGCCGCTCGCGCCGCTGATCCGGCTCTTCTTCTCCGATCTCCTCTCCGCCATGCAGGAAAAGGACCCCGGGCCGGACGAGCCCTGGCCAGTGATGATCATGCTCGACGAGTTCAATCGCTTGGGCAAGATGCCCATCGTGGTCGAGAGCATCGAGACCCTGCGGACCTATCGTGGTCACTTGGCCGTGGTAACCCAAACCATCCCCGCCCTCGATGAAATCTACGGCGAGTACACCCGCCGCGCCTTGCAAGGCAATGCCGGTGTGAAGCTCTACCTGACGCCTTCGGATGAAAAAACCGTCGAAGAGCTGAGCAAGGCGGTTGGCAAGACCACGAAGACCGTCATCACGCGATCCCAGTCCATCGGCAAGAACCCCTTCGAGGGCCGTAGCCAGTCCACCCGGACCGAAGAAAGCTCACTCCTGCCCGAGGATGAGGCACGCCGCCTACCGCTCGACGAGATCGTCATGGTCATCGATGCCCAGATGCCGGTCCGCGCGAAGCGGATCCAATATTTTGACGATCGGCTGTTCAAGGCGATCCACGCGGCGCAATCAGGCGAGTTGCCGTTTCCGAAGCCGGGGGGAGGAGGGCCGCAAGGCAATCTGCCGTTGAGTATGCCCGCCATGCCAATGACACCGCCAGCGGACGGGTCGGGTGGACCCGAGGCCGACGTGGAGACCACACGCCAAGAAGCGGGCAGTCAAACGTCAGGGCAAACCGATGTCACCCCAAAGAAGACTGCGCCTGTCGTTCAAGCCGTAATCGCCGAGGAACAGCGACAGATGGAAATGGATTTTGGGGGCCAAGTTGCGGATGCCGAGACAGTGGGCGTGGATGATGAGGCGCAGATGCGCTCCGCCGTCGATGGCTTAGACGACATGGAAGCGATGCTGCGAGAGGAGGATAGCGAAAAGCCGATTGCTCGATAGGGTGGTAGCATGATTTTCGGCAAGGAGGGGCGGATTCCGGACCTTCGCCGCAAGCGCGAATTTTACGTCTCTGAAACTGACAGCGGTCATTCGTGTCAGCCAAGTACAGGTGCAACCTAGTCGTTGGTTATGCACCCGGCTTGATTTTGCAAAAATGCGCGGCGACGGCTCCAGCATCGGCTGTGACCTAACTACCGATTCAGAGAGTTGCCAAGAATGATCCGCGTACTTTTGGGTCGTTGTTCTGACCCTTTTCATTCTCTACAGCGGCGAAGACCACCCCTTGTTTCCAAGCATGTCACGTGATCGTACTCAAAGATCGAATGGCGGGTCGAAAGTGCCAACAACCTGGATCAGCAATTCACCGTCCTCCGCGACCGCGACAGAGTCGTAAAAATCGTCTGCCAAGGTCACGGCGTCGTTGATACTGGGTTCAGAACCATCAAATGCATTCATGACCTGACGCGCGTAATCGACGTTTGAGATGCCCCGCACGATTGAGAAATGTGCGCCGATGTCGACCTTATTCGACAGGTATTCTCGATCTGCTTCCTGCTGCTGGACAAAGTCTGCGGAGGCATCCGGGGGCGGATCAGCCTTTGCTCCAGCGAGAACCTGAAGAATGAACTGATCGCGGCTGACGTCCCCCCTGTCTAGGACGCCTGTCCAGAAATCGAGCCCCCCTTGGTCGGGCAATCGCCCCAGCACGTTGCCGTATACCGCACTGGCAAAATCAAGGTTGGTAGAACCCTCAGGATAGGTCGCTCTGGTTTCCTCCTGATCAATGAAATAGGCCGCGATTTCAGGCAGGGTGAGCCCATTGGCAAAGGCAGAACCCCAGAAATTCAGCCCCAACGCATCGGGTGCGCGGTTGAAATAGGCGATGTAGAGTTCGACGAAGGCTTTCAGATCGGCTTCTGGCAGGCTACCCATCGCACCAAACTGGCGCAGATCAAGCACGCCTGACCCGGCGCTGTCGTCAAATTCAATCACCTCAACACCGCGCAGCAGCGTCTCGTTGCCCGGCGTTTCACGGTCCCTGATAAAGGTATCAAAGCCGTCGCCAAAGTCCTGAAAGATGATCGTCTGATCGGCGCGCACCCCTGAAAGGATGCCGGTGTCCGTCCCCTCGCCCCCGTCAAGGGTGTCGAGCCCGCCGCGCGCTTCCAACAGGTCATCCCCCGCAGCACCACGCAGATCATTTGCCCCGTCTGTGCCGCGAATGATGTCATCGCCAGATGTGCCGATGACCCCTTCGATGTTGGTAAAATCACTTTGCCCATTGTCTGTTCGCAGCGTTGTTGCCGTGCTGATCGCCAGCGAAGGCACATCAGCAAGCGACGCACGCTCTTCCCCGGCAGCGATGTTTTCTTCAATTTCAGGGAGTTGCAGGTTTAGGTCATTTGCCGAACGGGCAAAATTCACATCACTGCGCAGGATCGCTTCGGGTTTGTAGGACTGGCCATCGAAAACGCGCTCGCCTGTGCTGTTGTCGTCATCCCAGACCAGATGCGCCACCTCAAGCTCGCGAGTGTAGGTACGGGCCTGCAGGTCAATCTCGACCTGGAGCGTACGTCCACCCCCCAGAAACGGATCGGTGGAAAAGCTGAAATCGAGCGTATCGAAGTCGTCACCGCCATCCGCCGAAAACCGGTCAGTGCCCACGACAACGCGGTCAGCACCATCGCCACCAAGCAGCCGCTCGACACCTGTTTCGGCCGTTCCGGCGAGAAGGAAGTCGTCGCCGCCGCCGCCCACAAGCGTGTCCGCACCTTCCCCGCCAATCAGCGTGTTGTCGGCGCCGTTGCCAGTAAGGCTGTCACCCAGATGCGTGCCAATCACGTTCTCAATAACAACTAACGTGTCAACCTCGGCACCGCGCCCACCAAACCCGGCCTCAAGATCAACGACTGCAGCCTGAAAGATCGAGGCTTCGATTTCGCCCTCTGGGCCGTTCGCCTGCGCGAAGGAATAGATCGCCGTGTCGTTGCCCGATCCGCCGCTGAGCGTATCGTTTCCCGCACCGCCGTTCAGTTGGTCGTCCCCTGCTCCTCCATCAATGAAGTCGTTGCCATCGCCGCCAAAGATCTGGTCGTCGCCAGCCCTGCTTGAGATGGTATCATTTCCCCCAAGCGAAATGAGCCGGTCACTGGAAAAACTGCCATAAAAGGTATCGGCCCCGCCCGCGCCAACGTATTCCTCAAACAGGTCCTCAAGTTGCAGCGTCACATTTGCCCCGGCAACGATAAACCCGGTTGCCGAATTAAGGGTCATGTTGATGCTGGCATTGCTGTTTGGCTTGAGGATGAGCTTGTCGTATCCGTCGCCGCCAGCGAGCGTTACATCACCACGAACAACGAGGAAAGTGTCATTTCCCTCGTCACCTCGCGCCTCGTCGCTGGGTGCGTAAAGTTCGATGCGATCATTGCCCAGACCGCCAAAGGCGTTCCCACCCGAGCGCAGCTCAAAGAGATCGTTGCCCGCGTCGCCAAACAGATCCGGTTCCTTGAAGTTTCCTTCAGTCAAGAACCGATCATTGCCTGAACCGCCACGGACACTCCCGCTGTTTAGCTCTCCCCATTCGAAAAAGTCGTCATTGTCGCCCAAGATGTAGTGATTGACATTGAGGATAGAGAACGAATTGCCTCGAGCAGTATTTTCCGGGCCGATGAAGTCCTTGGCGACCAGCTTGGCACTCATCCTGTTCGAACCGGAACCAGGCGTCAGGACAAAACGGAAATCGCCAGCCTGTTCAAAGGAGATTGTATCGGTGCCCTCATCGCCATCGATTGTCTGGGCGATACTGCCACCAGCGGGTGACGGTGCGGCAAAAATCAGGTCATCGCCTGTGCCGCCTTTCACAAAGGTGGACCCCCAACTAAAGAGCGCGTCGTCCCCCGGCCCACCATCGATTGTTGTGGTAAAGCCGTCGCCTTTCACCCCATACAAAGTGTCATCACCGTTTGATCCGATGAAGCGTTCAATACTTCGGGCGATATCCGTCGCGATGATCGTGCCATCCGCGCGCAAGCGATCCACTTCACCGTCGCCTGCGCGGATGATGACGGGGCCGCCTCCGCTGGTCTCAAACTGATCAATTCTCGGCGCGCCGCCGCGCTGGCTGATGTGGTCTAGGGCAAGATTGACGCCCACGTTACCCGTCGCATAGCTGAGCCAATCAAGGCCACCTTCACCGTCATAAAGTTCAGCCGCGCCTTCATCGGTAGTGTTCCAGGCTGCGATAAAGTCGTTTTCGCTACCGCCGAAAATATGATCAACACCAAGCCCGCCAACCAGCAGGTCCTTGCCTGCGTTACCATAAAGACGGTCATTGCCTTCGCGACCGCCCAGTACGTCCAAACCACCGCCGCTGTACAAGATATTATCACTGCCATCGCCAAACACGTTCTGGTGGCCATCGTGCTGGATCAGGATGTTTTCAACGCGCGCCAGATAGTCACGTTCCCCGCGATAGCGTGAAATTCCCTCGGTTAGGTCCAGCGTGTGACCGCTGTTAGGACCGGTCGCGAACACCTGATAGGTGTCGACTCCATCACCCCCGTCAACGGCGTCGTTCCCGGTGCGGGGGATGATGACATCGTTGCCCTCTTGTCCACGCAGATAATCATCCCCCGTGGTACCGAAAATCAGGTCGTCGCCGAACTCACCCTTGGCATAATAGACGTCGTCGAAGACCCAGTCCTCCAGGATCAACCCGTCGAACGTTTCACCTGGTTGTAAGAACAGCGCCTCATCCGTGTCATCCCCGATCAGGGGGGATGGCTCGACGCGCGCGTCGTTGAAGAAGTCAAAATCATAGGTGTTTGACGCAAAGTCGAAAAACTCCACGTCGCTGATGACTTCAGTGCCTTCGTTAAAACCGTGAGGGCCAATGATGGTATGGGTGAAAATGAATTCGCCCGTTTCATCATCGCGTGCGAAATCATACTCAGCAAGTTCACCGGCAAAAACGACTCGGTCGATGCCCTCCCCACCGCGGATGGTGTCATCCCCGGCGCTGGCGACGATGATGTCATGGCCAGTATTGGCAAGGATCAGATCATCGCCTTCGCGGGCGTCAAAAATCTCATCCCCGCCAAGGCCCCACATGGTTTCATTGCTGGTATCGCCAAGGCGCATCGGGATGCCCTCAAGCAGGGCGAGTGCGGCGAGTTCGGTGTTCTGTATGGTCTGTTCAAAGCGGTCATAGGCATCTTCGGCGAGATCGACGAAATCAAGGATGTCGTAGTAATTGATCTGAAAACCATCGAGGAAGTTTTCCAGGTTGTCGATTTCGGCGATCAGATTGTCAAAGATCGTATCGAAGGGGAAAAGCGGGTCGAGCAGCCCGGCGAGCTCCTCAAAAATCTCATCAACGCCCAGTTCTTCTTTCAGGCGATCGACCACCGGGTCGACAATCCGCGATGCGACAGCATCGACCGCAGCCAGAAGCGGCTGTAACGGTTGCAGCGCAACCTGTACCGCCTGCATGATCGGGCCCAGAACCTCCATCAGATCATCAAATTCCAGGAAGCGGCCAAAAATCTCGCTCAGGTCGGGGAAGTCGATGACGTTGAGGTTGCCGAGCAGCGCATCGAGTTGCCCACGCGCCAGCCGGTATTCGTCCCCCGCCTCCAAGATCGGATCGAACAGCGGATCGGTTGGTGCTAAGAAGTCATCAACGTCTGTCTCAAGGTTGGTGAAGTCGTTGCGTCCCGGACGCGAGGATCCGGCATTGGGATTGAGGATTGGGTTCCCATCTGGCGTATCAAGGCGCGCAAACGCATCGAGGACTTCTGTCGTACCGCCGAAAATATTGTCCAGCAGGTCGTCAGCGCCCACCAGAACCGGGAGCACGATGTCTTTGTAGTTGCGATCCACGTCCTCAATCTTTTCAAGCAGCGGTTCGATCTTTTTGACCTTGTCGGTTGCCTCTTTCAGCCGGACGATACGTGGCTGGATGATCTCAAGCACATCTTTGAGCAGCTGAGACGGGACCTTAAGCGGGGCGACATTTTCAGACAGCTTGAGCGTAGTGAGCGCGGATGAGACGCTTGCCTCGGAAGCTTTGAGGATGTCGCGGAAGGTCAGATACCCGTCAGCTACCGTTCCCGCCGCGTCGAGCGCGTTGCCCAGCTTTTCGCCATCCGCGCGCAGAAGGCGCACATCGCTTACGGTTTGTCCTAGATCTTCATGGAAACGCTCGAGTTCTGTGTCAGGCATGAAATTTCTCTCTCAAATCAAACAAGTTCTGTCTGGTGCAACGGCGCAATTGCCGTCGCCCAAGCAAGTTGCTGTAGATTGGCAGGCATTGAAAGAAAAATGAACGATAGGACAATGCTTTGCACAAGTCATTCCGCAACCGGTTTCCGCCATCAATAAAGCCGTGGCGCGTTGGGGCATGCCGCCTGTTTTGGCCTGATTTGATCGAAACGTGAGGAATGCATCGATCATCTTGAGTACACTTGCATTCTTGTGCACGTTCATTCGATCTTTTCGAAGAAAGTTTGCTGCTTAGTAGCTCCAACCAACCCACTCTGGATCGAATGGACAACTTGTTGAAAGCTCGCAACTAGCCCCCCCATCAACGACAAAAGGATCACCACTGAAGAGCTGGATTCTCTAAGCCGATAACCGCCCATCAAACCGGAGGAACTCCAACCTACGTCCCGCGCTGGACCTTCTGGAACTCGGTCCGGACAATGGCCTGAGTCGTTTCGTCAGCGCCACTGCTCATTGGACTTGCTTGGATATCCCAAGGCCAAACAGCTTGATATCCCGTATCAAGAACATCAGCCGGCCATTTTGGCCGGGTTGCCATTCTGAGCGTACTCTGTTGACTTTCACCTTTGTAGAGTACGTGTTCCCAGTTTTCGGTCGATCCCGAAACACTAGCGGAAACTCGGTCCAGCTCTCGAGCTCCAGATCTCACCCAATTTGAGCAAGTGCAGCGAATGTCGGCTATGCGGGCTGCGAACGCAGCATTGATCAATGGTGATCAACGGTAGGTTTGGGCCGTCAGCAAGCGGCCAGCAATAGATGGCTCTGCGAGTTCCTGCTGCGAGCGAACGCGCGTTCAAACTGTGGAATATCTTCCCTCCATTGCTTGAAACAGATCACATTTGCCACCCAATCGAACAAAATCCAGGTAGCAATGTCAGGCGCTAAAAATGGGTTCATTCCGCCTGACTTTTTGGATGCTGCCTGTCCGACGTCAGCGCGATGCAAGGATCCTTTCAATTGCTGACAATCCGGCCTCAATGTCGTCAACCACAACACTCTCCATGTCAGGATCATCAGAGGAGAAGTTTGCAATCCACTCGATGAGCAGGGTTTCCCCAGGCTGTATTGACAACGTTGCCGTGAATTTCTCAATGGGTAATGATGAACTGACGGTCTTGTACGTGTAAGACAGTCCTTCCTCTCGGGCGATACGTTTTTGGGTCACTTCTTCCCCGGTGTCCGTGGTCAACACACGGACCAGTGACTCATCCATGGCCTTCAGCGCGCACGAAGATACCTTGGGGTGCCAATCGTCAATGTCACAGAAGTCGCCGATTTGTTGCCAAACCAGCGGCGTCGAGGAAGGAAGTTCCAGGGACCGTCTAACCTGAAAGTCTGCTGGCCAAGCGGATGTGGCGCAGAGCAAGCCGGCAGCGAAAGCTGAGAATTTTGCAATAGATGTCATGTTGTTTCCTTTCGAAAAATTGAGAAGCAAAAGAATTTTCTTGCCTCGGAGTGCGAGTCTTCGCAGGCTCAGTGGGGCATGGAGGCGGTTGAAATGTCCGGAGAAAGACCTGAAAAAGATCTGAATTCATCAGGCAGCGTTCGGTTGGGTGACTTTGAGTTTTCTGTGGAGACAGGGGAATTGCTGGATGGGTTTGGGCAACCAGTTCATCTGCGTCGTCAAAGTTCCGAAGTCCTAGCCTATCTCGTGGATCGGATTGGCGAGACTGTTTCAAAGGACGATTTGTTCGAGAACGTCTGGGCCAAGACGGCTGTCACTGACGACAGCCTTTCCCAGTGCATCGCTGACATCCGCAGGACGCTGAACGATGGCGATCACCGGATCGTCCAGACACTTCCCAAAAAGGGATACAGACTGGTTCCGACCGCTAATTCCTTAGGTGAGTTTCAACCGACGGCCGCGCCATCCGAGGTCGAGCAGATCGGCCGGACAAGGTTGGCTGCCGTCAGCCTGATCGCAGTGGTCGTTGTGATCCTTGGTTCATTCTGGTGGGTGGGGCAGGACAAGTCCGCCTCGTCGCAAGAGCTGCCTTTGCCCTCCAAGCCATCGATTGCGGTCCTTGCATTCGAAGACCTGAGCGTTGGTCCTGATGCGGACTACCTTAGCGACGCCATCGCTGAGGGCATAATCGTCGATTTGTCCCGATATTCTGAACTCTTTGTCATTGCGCGAAACTCGAGCTTCAGTTTTCGAGACACCACCACTGAAGTCAGCAAAATCTCTCGCGCGCTTGGGGTTCGTTACCTGTTGGAGGGCAGCCAACAAAAAAGCGGTGATCAGCTGCGCGTGACCGTTCAGCTGATTGATGCCGTCGAAGGTCAGAGCCTTTGGTCACACGTCTACAATAGCAACCTTGGCGATGTCTTTGCGATGCAGGATGAGATCGTGCAACGAACCGTCGCGACCGTCGCCCAAAGGGTTATTAATTTTGAAGGCCAGAAAGCGATCAAGTCTGAAGAGGCGAAACTGACCGCACTGCTTCTGAATTGGAAAGCGCGTCAGCATCTCTTTTCCTTCACCCCCGAAGGCAACGAAAAGGCCCGTCTGGCCAACTTGGCCGCTGTCGAGGCAGACCCGACGCAGCCCTATGGATATGTCGGGCTGACGTTTGTCCATATCAACAGGTATCGCTGGGGTTGGACGGATGAAGACCCGGCGATTGAGTTGGATGCCGCAGGGACCTATGCGCGCAAGGCCGTCCAGGTCGCGCCGGGGTACTATGATGCGCACACTGCCATGGCGTACATGCACATTCAGGAAGGCGAGCTTGAAAAGTCGGTAGCTCGCTTTCAAAAGGCGCTGGAACTCAATCCCAACGATACGAGCGCAATGGCCGCGCTGGCCGAGGCATTGACCTATGGCGGGCGCGCCGAAGAGGCCGAAGAGTTGATGCTGCGTGTCGTCCGTCTGGACCCACTCCACCAAGACTGGATCAAATGGAACCTTGCTTGGGTACAATGGCACACGCGGAACTGTGACGATGCGCTTGAGACCATGAACGGCATGTCCGAAATACCTCCGATGGCGTATCGGGTGCTGGCGATCATCCAGATGTGCCGGGGTGATAGGAGTGAGGCGCAAAAAGCGGTTGAGCAACTTATCAATTTCGACCCTGCGTATTCCCTGCAGGACGTTCTTCACAACTATGAAGGAAAGTATTTCTTAGCCTCAGATCTGGAACGCGTTCTTACCGACCTGCGTGGAGCCGGTTTGCCGGAATAGAATGCGCCCGTGCTGGAACCATGCAGTCATGAAGGCCGCTAAAATTGACGCTTTCAGGGACTGTGATTTGGCCTGCTGAGGTTACTTCCTTTTTCCGTCACTAAGAACAGAGCGACGAAACTTTTGCCATACCTTCGTGCAGGCGACTTGGTCCAATCGCGCATACGCAGCGAACGGCTGCTTCGACGGGCCGCGATGCAGCATCGATTGGTTGTGATCAACGGCAGGAATGGGCCGGTTCACTGACTTTTGTTTGAACGCTAGGTCGTAGCTTTGCTGCAAACCTCAGAGACCCTGATTTTGATCATTTTGGTGCCGGCGACAACTCTAGCCTCGATGACCTATGAAAAATGATATGGCCGCGCCAACGCCGAGAAGTACTGTGCTAGCGGCTCATATGCTCATGCAGCTAAATCTAACACCAGCCTCTTTGGCATCGAGCCAATGAGACATCACTTGCGCAGTGACCAACTCGCGTTTGGGAGTCAGCAGCACCGGTAAATACATGCGGCGTGCAGACAGTAGCATTCTGGCGGCACGCGAAGTCCAGTAGCATCTGGCAGGAGTGGCCTGCGCAAAGGGAGATAGCTATCTGCCGCAAAATCCCTAACGACGGACACAATCAATATATCTGTCCTGAAGACGCCGACGTCAATCGTAAGACACTCAGCACGTACAACAAATGATAGCTACACTAAAGGATACAAAAGATAGCCGTTATGGCCATTCGATAGGCTTTCGCTAGGCTGATCTGAATCACCGTACACAGGCATCACGTACACACCGGTCAGTGTGAGGATTGAATGGTGTTTGTAACGAATAGACTTAAGCTCGTAACCTATGCGCTGAGCGTTGGGCTGTTGTCTGTTCTGGCGTTGCCAGAACAGGCGCTTGCCAAGAAAAAACCTCGGGATCATTCGCACCTCGCTTTTGATGCGGACAAGCGCAAAAAGACGAAGTCAAGTATCGGCCAACGCCTTTCCTATTCAGGTAGCATTGGCTTAAGCCGCTTGGATGAGCATAATCAAAAACTCAACGACGGTGTCGATGATCGCTCCCTCCAGATCATCGGCACGCTGAGCTTTGCGTTCAAAGCGCAGATTAGCGAAAAGATCCGCGGCTTTGCACATGTTGAGTTGTCTCAGACTGACAAAACCACGCATCGGCAGAACTACGGCAGCTATAGTCGCGTCAAAATCAAAGAAGCTCATCTGAGTTTCGGGTTGGCCGACAAGCACACGCTTTCATTTGGTCGGATGCGCTTTGCTGAACCGCGCCGCTGGGGCATGGACGCGTCAGTTGACGGCATACATCTTGGGTGGAAAGACGACAAAACCGCTTGGGAAACGGCGCTCTTTCGCGATGCTTTTGATGGCCGCGGCACCTATGCGTTTCTACACGCTCAGCGGTTTTCCGAAAGATCCACGAGTGGCACCTATGCTTTGTTTGAGAGTTATCGAGAACAACAGCGCCTGCATGTTGCTGGTTATTTTGCGACGCGTGACAAAAAGCGGGGCGGCTTTAATTTATATGCAGCGGGTGTGTTTGGGGATGCGGCAAATCAGCGGCCTTTTGGCTTTGCCATAGATGCAAACCTTGTCAGCCGATTTTCGGATGTACGATGGAAGCCGCAATTGGTTTTAGGACTGGCGGCAGGCAGCCCCGGTTACATGCAGCCTGATTTGAATTCCAACAAAGCGCGCGATGGCGGGCAAACACAGTTCCATCGGTTTGGAACCGTATTTCAACCCGACCTGTCAAACCTCCTTGTCGCCACTGCAGCGGTGGGCCTGCGCCCCTCGCGGAGCTTCTCTGTCGACCTACGCGCGCATGCCTATGCCCAGATGCAGAAATCAACAGTTGCCCCTGTGGCCCGTGTCCAAGGGATGACAACAGGTGCTTCGCGTCATGTGGGGCATGAGGTCAGCATCGTCGGCGCGTGGCGTCCCAACAAGTCAACCAAGGTCGAGTTCAGCGCAGGCGTGTTCAAGCCAGGGCGCGCATATTCCGACCGCTCAACCGTCAAGCGCCTCTATCTGCGCATGACCAAGTATTTCTAGTTTTCGAAAGGACCGATCCAATGATCACGTTCAACGCCAAAGCCCTCACCATCGCTGCCGCGCTTGTGGCTGGCACACCTGCCATGGCACAAGATAACAGCCTTTACGCTGAGGCGGCGCCGGACGACGCAGCATTTGTGCGCTTTGTCGGATTTCAAGACGCCGACAGTGCGGTGTTTGCAGGCCGGTCGTTTGACCTCTCCGACACAGCCTCCGGCGCGTATATCCCCGTTTCATCAGCCGAAATGACAAACGTCGCCGCTGGGGAATTTCAAACGGTCCTGCGAAAAGCGGACGGAACGATCGTGTCGATCGCTGAGGCCGCGCGAGACCGTCAAACCAAGGTCTTTCTCTTTCTGATCAACGCGACAGAGCAACCGCTCGATCTGCGGCTTGCTGACAACTCTGCAACTGTAATCAAATCGGTTGGCTTTGGTGCCAGCAACCAGCGCAGCGTCAACCCGGTGAGCGTTTCTTTGGGCGTCTTTCCAGAAGGGTCTGACGCCGCCCTTGGCACATTCGACGTTGAACTGCGGCGCGGCCAAAACCTGTCATTTGTTGCGACGGATCAAGGTGTTGCGCTGATCGAGCACAGCTTTGGTTCTGTGGCCAAATAAGCGCGATTTAACGGAGCGGTACGATGATCTTTTCCAGCGCGATCTTTATCTTCGGGTTTTTGCCTTTCTTTCTCGCGGTGTATTATCTTGCCCCACGGCGCGCAAAGTCCTGGGTGATCCTGCTGGGCAGCTACGCCTTTTACGGCTGGTGGCGGGTGGATTATCTGGCCGTGGTGTTTGGCATTTCGCTGATCAGCTATCTGGCAGCGCAAGTCGCGTTGTACGGCGCGACAGAGCGGCGGCGCATCTGGGCGCTGCGGCTTGGCGTTACATCTGTTCTGCTTGTCCTTGGCTACTTCAAATACACCATGTTCATTCTGGGTGGATTGGGTGACCTGTCACAAGCCATTGGCGGCGTCGGTATTACGATGCCGCAGATCATCTTGCCCATCGGGATCAGTTTTCATGCGTTTCAGTCGATCAGTTACATCGTTGACGTAAGCCGCGAAGACGCACCGCCCGCGCGCAATATCGTTGACTTTCTCGCATTCGGGTCGCTGTTCCCCCAGCTGATTGCGGGTCCTGTGCTGCGCTACAAGGACCTTGCCGATCAGTTTCGCACGCGCAAGCACTCGGTTGAGATTTTTGCCAACGGCATTGCGCGTTTCGCGCAGGGTTTGGCGATGAAGGTGCTGATCGCTGACAATGTGGCCCCGCTGGCGGATCGTCTGTTTGCCCTGTCAAACCCAACCGCAGCCGAAGCCTGGCTCGCCGCCGGGGCCTATTCCATCCAGCTCCTATTTGATTTTGCCGGGTATTCGGCCATGGCCATTGGGTTGGGCTTGATGATGGGCTTCCGTTTTGTCGAGAATTTCGATGCGCCCTACACGAGCCAGTCCATTACCGAATTCTGGCGTCGGTGGCATATCAGCTTGTCGCAGTGGCTGCGTGATTACCTTTATGTGCCGCTGGGCGGCAATCGTCGCGGCACGCTTCGTAACTACGTTAATCTGATGCTGACGATGGTGTTGGGCGGGTTATGGCACGGGGCCAACTGGACCTTCATTCTCTGGGGGGCATGGCACGGCGGTTGGCTTGCCGTTGAGCGGATGTTCGGGGCCAAGGGCACAAAAAGCGTCTGGCCCAAGTCCATTGCATGGCCCGCCACGATGCTGATCGTGATGATTGGTTGGGTGATGTTTCGTGCCCAAGATGTCGCGCAAGCTATCGCCATTTATCGCGGTATGCTGGGACTTCACGGTATAGCGCTGAGCGAGGAAAATTCCTGGCAAATTCAGAACACCGAAATCACCGCCCTGCTTTTGGGTTTTGCGCTCAGCCTATGTGGCGCGACGCTGGTCAGCATGACAGCACAGTCGCCCGCAGTTGCACGGCGCTTTGGCGCAGCGCTGTTGATGAGCTGCGCTTGCACCGCACTGATAGCGCAGACCCATTCACCATTTTTGTACTTTCAGTTTTGAGGAATCCGGCGATGACACATTCAATTTCTTCA
>Ga0316204_10007756_pt1 | contig 15412 bp, 13 predicted proteins | sample 6monrhotite_MG_2_FD_205661 | JGI IMG/M metagenome (GOLD analysis project Ga0316204, IMG submission 205661) | Microbial mat bacterial communities from mineral coupon in-situ incubated in ocean water Damariscotta River, Maine, United States -... | ecosystem: Environmental > Aquatic > Marine >...
ATATCTTAAAGGCAAAGGTCCAATCATAGGCAAGCTGTTCCCAGCCATAAAAGAATACATAACCAAATCGGCCACCTAATATAACGCCCATTCCAACATAAAATACCCAATCATCGACTTGCTCGGCTGTCCAACCGGAATTAGGGCGTTTTGCTTGAACGCGACCTAACCACCAGCCACCTAAAAAGCCAATTAAATACATAATCCCATACCAGTGGACAGGCCAACTAAATATGGTGATTGCAACAGGGTCAAAATCGAGGACTATCATTAACGCAACTCTTATATTGTAGTGAGAGCCAATATCATATCATGAATGTATTTATGTCATAATCCCAAACAATCAGAAACTCAACCCCTTAATATCAATATAAAAAGCATCGTTAGTATGACTCAATTAAGCAACCGATTAGCAACCGAAACTAGCCCCTACTTACAGCAACATGCGGATAATCCCGTACATTGGCAGCCCTGGGATACACAAGCATTAGCCTTAGCCAAACAAACAAATAAGCCCATATTATTATCCATTGGTTATTCTGCATGTCATTGGTGTCATGTAATGGCTCATGAATCGTTTGAAAATGAACAAATTGCTTCAATAATGAACAGGCTATTTATAAATATTAAAGTAGACCGCGAAGAACGTCCTGATTTAGATAAAATTTATCAAAGTGCACATAACCTTCTGAATCAACGAGGTGGTGGCTGGCCCTTAACCGTCATTCTCACCCCTGATGAACAAATTCCTTTCTTCGCTGGCACCTACTTCCCCGATGTAGCAAAACATAATATGCCCGCTTTCACCGAAGTATTAGAGCGAATAGAAGAATTTTATCGACAACATCCAGCCGATATCGACAAGCAGAATAATTCATTATTAGATGCGTTAAAGAGCATTTCCAATATACCTGTTGATGAATCTCAACAACTCACCAGCTTCCCTATCGATAGCTGTCGCCAACAATTAGAAAAAACCTATGATAAAAAATTTGGTGGTTTCGGCGATGCACCAAAATTTCCACACCCAACCAATCTTGAATTTTTATTACGCCATTATTGTGCAACTCAAAAAAGTGGCCATGCAGATGAAACCTCTTACACTATGCTATCGAAAACGCTAATGGCTATGGCGAAGGGTGGGATCTACGATCAACTCGGCGGTGGATTTTGTCGTTATTCCGTTGATAATGAATGGGCTATTCCACATTTTGAAAAAATGCTATATGACAATGGCCCATTATTAAGTCTTTACGCTCAGGCAAGTGTTTTACTAACAGATGAAGATAATACTTTTAATCAGGTTGTAAAAGAAACCGGTGACTGGGTTATTCGCGAGATGACATCGAAAGAAGGAGCCTACTATTCCACACTCGATGCAGACTCAGAAGGTGAAGAAGGTACTTTTTATATTTGGTCTAACGAGCAAATAAAAGAAGTATTAGATAAAAACGAATATAACATCGCTGAGAAATATTTTGGCTTAAATGATGACTTTAATTTTGAAGGGAAGTGGCACCTTAATATAAAATCATCAGCTAAGGCTATTGCTGAAGAGTTAAATCAATCTGAAAATAATATACAACAATCACTAGAAAATATTAAGCAATCCTTATTCACTAAAAGAAGCGAACGTATCCATCCTGGTCGTGACGAGAAAATTCTCACCTCATGGAATGCTTTAATGATAAAAGGAATGTCTATCTCTGGGCGTTTGCTAGAACTGAATAGTTTTATTGTCTCAGCACATAAAGCCATTGATTTTATCCGCGAAACTTTATTTGTAGATAATCGCCTACTAGCTACCTATAAAGATGGCAATGCACATTTAATGGCATATCTTGATGACTATGTATATTTAATCGATGCCTTACTTGAATCTTTACAAGCTCGTTGGAGAACAAAGGATCTAGAATTTGCAATTGAATTAGCAGAAGTTGTAATGAAACATTTTCAGGATAAAGATAACGGTGGATTTTATTTTACTGCCGATGACCATGAAAACTTAATTCAACGCCCCAAACCATTAATGGATGAAGCAATACCCGCAGGAAATGGTATAGCTGCATATGCATTAAATAGACTAGGCCATCTTATTGGTGAGCAGCGTTATATTGATGCAGCAGAAAATACACTTTACTACGCATGGAAATCAATTAATGAAGTACCCTATGCTCACGCAGCATTATTGTTTGCACTCGATGAAACTTTAAATCCACCGACTATTATTGTTTTAAGAGGAACTGAGTCCGATCAATATTCATGGCAGAAAACATTCCAGGATAATTCTAAAATTAACCATTTAATATTTTCCATACCGAATTCCATTTCTATTTCAACATTACCAGGTATATTACAAGAACGGAAAACCGCTGATACTTCCATTGCATATTATTGTTCGGGAACCAGCTGCAAACCCGCCATTACTACTATTGAAGATTTCAAAAAAATAATTAGTGAGGAAGACCTTTAAGTAATTTAAGTTCATGCCCTGGGCGAAGGTCTATTTTTCGGCGCTTTTTGTTTTTTCTTTTTTTATTTTTTTTCCATTTTCCTTTCTTATGTCTTTTCTTAAAATAACCGCGAGGGTAATGTCGACGATGATTATGATGCTGAACATAAGGCCTTCCCGTATTCAGTTCCAAGGAGACATGTGGGCCTAAGTGTAATTTCAACCTATGTGGAAGAATTGCAGAGTATACCCAGGCACCGCCTGAAAAATAGTAATACGAGTGGCCTCCAATATCATAATACACTTCAGATTCAGGATAATAATAATAGTGATGGTTGCGTCGACTATGCCCAGAATGATGATGCCCTGTAACATGTACACTAGGCGCTATAATAGGTATGGTTCTACAAGCAGAAAATAGGACGAGTATTAGTGAAAATATTACAAATTGACTGAATAATTTGAAAAATCGCATGCACTTAAATCCTTAAAATAAACTATATTCTATCAATATATACTAGTCGATCATTCCCAATTCCGCTAAGATTCATTCCTCAATAAATACAACCATTTGCGAAATAATGACAAACAAACAAGACAATATCTATGCAAGTAAGAAGTCACATTTAATCGATTTTGTTTTTGATGAAACCGTTGCGAATGTATTTCCTGATATGATTCGTCGCTCAGTGCCCGGTTATGAAAACATTATTACCATGATTGGCTTATTCGCTGAACAATATGTACAAGAACACTCTCAATGCTATGACCTTGGCTGTTCTTTAGGTGCCGCCACACTGGCAATTAGACATCATATTCATAAAGATGATGTTTCCATTATTTCCGTAGACAATTCAAAATCTATGGCCGATCGCTGCCGAGACAATATAGTTAAAGATACATCAAAAGCAAACGTCGATGTCATTTGTGATGATATACAAAATATCGATATCCAAAAAGCATCCATGGTTATTTTAAATTTTACGTTACAATTTCTGGAACCTGAAAAGCGTTTAGATTTACTCACAAATATTTATAATGGAATGAATACTGGTGGGGCTTTAGTGCTCTCAGAAAAAATCACGTTCACTGATCCAACAATACGAAATATGAATATTGAACTACATGAGTCATTCAAAAAAGCAAATGGCTATACTGATTTAGAGATAAGTCAAAAACGCAGTGCTTTAGAAAACACGCTCATTCCTGATACTTTAGACTACCATCAACAACGATTATCCGATATTGGATTTACAAAAATAATACCATGGTTTCAATGTTTTAATTTCGTCTCGATTCTTGCTATAAAATGACTACTTACAACTCTTTACTCAAAATAATTAATACAGAGGGTCACCCGCTGCGTTCATGGGGTAAATTAATTCCTGATCAACTTATCTCTGGTTTAGATCCGAAACGCTTTGGTAAATTTAACCAATGGCAAACTGCTATTAATAATTTACCTAATCTAACTATTTCTAATATTGAATTGAATACGGAAGTTAAATTATCGACTAGCGACAGCATATCCGAAAAGACTATTGAAAATATCAAACAAGAACTAAAACAATTACACCCTTGGCGCAAAGGGCCTTTTAATTTTTTTGATGTTAAAATCGATACTGAATGGCGCTCTGATTGGAAATGGGATCGTATTAAAGATCATCTAAAGCCATTAAAAGGGAAAATTATTTTAGATGTCGGTTGTGGTAATGGCTATCATTGTTGGCGAATGGCGGGGCTTGGTGCTGAACTGGTTATCGGTATTGATCCAACGGCTGTTTTTGTAATGCAATATCAGTTAATGCAAAAATATATTCAATCTGAAAATGTTTTTGTATTACCTGCAGGCATCGATGATGTTCCAAAAAATATGCAAGCCTTTGATACCGTTTTTTCTATGGGTGTTCTTTATCATCGAAAATCACCGATTGAACATATTATGCAGCTACATCAATGCTTGAAACCAGAAGGTGAGTTAGTTTTGGAAACATTGATCATCGAAAAAGATTCCGACGAGGTGTTATTACCCAAAGATCGATATGCGCAAATGAATAATGTCTGGTTTATACCAACGATACCATTACTTATTAAATGGCTAGAGCGTTGCAAATTCAAAAATATTCGTGTTGTTGATGTCAATCAAACATCAGTAGAAGAACAACGCCAAACCGAATGGATGACGTTTAACTCTTTATCTGATTTTCTAGATCCTGAAGATAGTAACCTTACGATCGAAGGATACCCTGCGCCTAAGCGAGTTGTTGTGTTAGCTGAAAAGTAAAATAATTTAGTCATTATATACAGACTAAAAACTACCAATCGTTATTCCCAAATAAACAAATTCAAAATACAAGTGTAACAGTATCGTCATTCCCGCGGAGGCGGGAATCTAGAACATTATAAACAGCTATTTTTTACTATCTGGATTCCCGCCTCCGCGGGAATGACGAGCAGTAGTTGAGTTTTTCTACTTTACAATTCTTAGATGCCATTGTTCTCAAAGATGCTCTGTTTTATTTAAAACTCACTACCAAAATTTTCTTTATAACGCGCTTTAAACTCATCCATGGTGAAACTATGATTTTGTGGACCTAATTGTTCAATCTTAATCGCACCACAAAGAGACGCAATACGACCCGATGTTTCCCAGTCCATACCGTTCATCATTCCATATAGCAAACCACCACGGAATGCATCACCACAGCCAGTAGGATCTTTGGCTTCACTAATTTTTGCTAATGGGATTTTTATTACCTTACCATCAACATAAATATCTGAACCTTCGCCACCACGTGTTACCACTAGCGCTTTTACTTGCTTCGCAATATCTTCAAGTGATTTACCTGTACGCTCAGCTAACATTTCGCCTTCGTAGTCATTAACCGTTACCCAAGTCGCCTGATCAACAAAAGTTGATAACTCTTCACCACCAAACATTGGCAAACCTTGTCCTGGATCGAAAATAAAAGGTACGTCTTGTTCAACAAACTGCGCCGCATGCTCAATCATACCGTCACGTCCATCAGGAGAAACAATTCCGATAGTCGCTTCTGGTGCATCTGAAACTTTATTTTCATGTGAAAAACCCATCGCACCTGGATGGAAAGCCGTTATTTGATTGTCATCCATATCGGTTGTAATAAAAGCTTGGCCGGTATAGCTATCAACTTCTTTTAAATACTTGCGACTTTGGCCATTTTTATCCATCCAAGCAGCGTATGGTGCAAAGTCATTGCCAACCGTACCCATAGGTTCGGCCTTGCCACCTAACATATGTAAAGTAAAAGCAATGTTACCCGCACAACCACCGAACTCGCGACGCATATCTGGCACTAAGAATGAAACATTCAACATATGCACTTTATCGGGAAGAATATGATTTTTAAATTGGTCATGAAAAACCATGATTGTATCGTATGCATATGAACCACAAATTAACGCTGACATAATGAATCCTTATTTATTTTATAATTAAATTTAATTTTTAAAAAACGTTTCAAAGAGAATTAAACCCCATACCACAGCGACTATCAGCAGACTAAAAAATACCGCCGCCGATCCCATATCTTTAGCTCGCCCACTGAGTTCATGATGTTCTTCACCAAATCGATCAACAACGGCTTCGATAGCAGAATTCAATACCTCAACAACCAGAACAAGAATAGGTGTAGAAATTAATAACGCAAGCTTAACGGCATCATGGGTAATAAAAAAAGCGAGAGGAATAAGAATAATCGCCAACAACATTTCTTGTCGAAACGCCGCTTCATGCTTTAAAGCAGCACGTATACCCTGCATGGAATACCCATAGGCATGGATTATACGCGTAAGACCTGTTTTACCGGGCTTGGCCATGGAGATCCTTTATTCTTATTTTAATAACCATTATATAGTACTGGATTCTCGCCTCCGCGGGAATGACGAATTCTATCTATATCTATTTTAGCGAACTATCTTTTCTATACGCGCTCATCCCAAGCTAGCGCGGATAGTGAGAAATCAGATAGCAAGGCAAAACCTGACGCAAAAGCGGAGCTTACAATTGTAAGTGAGCATTTGAGGAGGTTTCCAACGCCGTGATCTGCTTTCTCGCTATTCGCTCATCCCCATAACTACCGCGGATAGTGAGAGTCTCGAGTACAAGGCGGAATTAAAATTTAAAAACGGAGTTTACGATTAGTAAATGAGTATTTTAAATTTTAATTCCAACGCCGGAATCGAATCTTTCACTATTCGCCCTTAACCCTTCCAGGTTAGGTCTAGCTCTTTGGCCGCTCTTACATCATCTAATCTTCTAACTGGTAACGTATGCGGCGCCGTAGTCACTGTTTCTGGTTCATTCTCTGCTTCTTTTTGTATCTCAACCATCGCTGCCATAAAATCATCAAGCTCTTGTTTAGTTTCTGTTTCAGTTGGCTCGATTAGCAAACATTCTGGCACTAACAATGGGAAGTAAGTTGTTGGTGCATGGAAACCATAATCCAATAAACGTTTTGCAAAATCCATGGTGTTAACGCCAAGGTCTTTCGCTTGTTTCTTTAAGGTTACGATAAATTCATGGGTTGCGCGTCGGTTAGGATAAGCAATTTCAAAACCACTTTTTTGCATTGAATGTAACATGTAGTTTGCATTTAAGGTTGCGTACTCGGCAACACGATGCATGCCTTCACGGCCTAACAAGCGTGCATAAATATAAGCACGTAATAAAATACCGGCGTTACCCATAAAGGTTGATAGACGTCCGATTGTTTGTGGTCGTGATTTTTCGGTTACGACATGGTATTCACCACTATTTTCAACAACCATCGGTACTGGGAGGTAAGGTTCTAAACGCTTGCTTACACCAACAGGTCCTGCACCCGGGCCACCGCCGCCATGTGGTGTTGAAAAAGTTTTGTGTAAGTTCATGTGAATAACATCAAAACCCATATCACCTGGTTTAACTTTGCCTAAGATTGCATTTAAGTTGGCGCCATCGTAATACAATAAACCACCAGCATCATGAACGATGCCAGCTATTTCTTTTATCTTACGTTCGAATACACCAAGCGTTGATGGATTGGTTAACATGATGCCGGCAGTCTGTGGACCTACTGCTGCTTTCAATGCTTCGATATCAACATCGCCATCACTATTTGTTGGAATTTCTTTTACTTTATAATTACACATTACAGCTGTTGCTGGGTTGGTACCATGTGCTGCATCTGGAACTAAAATTTCGTTACGGTCAGGATCACCTTTACCACCGTTTTGCGCATCATGATAAGCACGAATCATCGCAACACCGGCAAACTCACCTTGTGCTCCCGCCATTGGAGCAAGAGATACTTCATACATGCCCGTTACATCTTTTAAAATTTCTTGCAAGTCGTACATACATGCCAAGAAACCCTGACTACTTGAATCTGGTGTTGCAGGATGGCGATTTAATAAACCTGGTAACATCGACAATTGATTACAAGCACGAGGGTTGTATTTCATTGTGCAAGAACCTAATGGATAGAAATGTGTATCTATCGAAAAATTCTTTTGTGAAAGTCGAGTGTAATGACGTACTGCTTGCATCTCTGAAATTTCAGGAAGCAAAGGGCGCTTGTTACGTTTAAATTTATCTGGAATAACATTGATCATGTTATCTTTTTTAACGGATTGTGCGTTATTAACACGACCCTGTCTTGCTTGTTCAAATACTAACATTTCTTAACCCTCTTCTTACGCCGTCTTCGGCTGTACTGGAGACGCCGCAGATTGTAATAGTGATAACGTTGTTTCTAATGTTTGCGTAAACGTTTTAATGTCTGCTTCACTTTTTGTTTCAGTCGCACAAACCATTAAGCAATTACCAAGCTCAGGGTAATCTTCTTCTAAACGAATTCCAGCAACGATTCCGTGAGCAGCAAGTGAACGAATAACATCGTCAAGTGGTAGATCAAACTTAAAGACCGCTTCATGGAAGTTAGGTGTATTAAATACGCGCTGCACCCCTTCTATTTTTTCTAATTCAGCCATTAACAATTGTGTATTGTTATGTGATTGCTCAGCTGTATTTTCTATTCCTTGAGGCCCCACAACAGCCATATAAATAGTCGCAGCGGTAACAAGTAAGCCTTGGTTAGTACAAATATTAGAAGTCGCTTTGGAACGACGAATATGTTGTTCACGTGCTTGCAGCGTTAAACTAAAACCTTCTTTACCGTCGAGATCAACGGTACGACCAATAATACGTCCTGGCATTTGTCTTACATACGCCTGACGACAACACATAAAACCAAAGTAAGGACCGCCAGACGAAAGAGGAATACCTAAAGGCTGACCTTCACCACAAGTGATATCGGCACCAACAACATCTGAATCGCTAGCACTATAATTACCGGCTCCCCATTCACCAGGTGGTTTTAACATTGCAAGTGACATTGGATTAACAACCGCAATAACAAGTGCGCCATGTTTGTGCGCCCAATCAGTTAATGCGTCGACTTCTTCTAACGAACCAAAGTAATTGGGTTGAGGAATAACCAGTGCAGCAAAATCACCTGGCTCAGCAGGTAAACTATTGAGATCTATCACTCCACTGGTAGCATCATAATCAAGTTCTTCTAAGGTAATTCCTTGGTTATGCACAATGTTATAAGCAACTTTGCGATAGTTAGGATGAACCGTACGAGGCATTAAAATACGTTTAGTTTTTGATTTACGATTTGCACGCACAGCCATTAACACTGCTTCTGCAAGTGACGATGCACCATCGTATAAAGAAGCATTCGATACATCCATGCCGGTTAAACTTGCCATCATTGTTTGATATTCATAAAGCAGCTGCAAGGTACCTTGCGATGCTTCTGCCTGATAAGGTGTATAGGCAGAATAAAATTCACCACGGGTTGTAATTTCCCATACGGCCGCAGGAACATGATGCTCATACGCACCACCACCAGCAAAACATAATCGATATGCATCCTGATCTGCACGCTCACGCATGACGCGACCAATCTCAAACTCGGTTAGTCCTTCCGGTACTTTCGTTAAACCTTCACAACGTAAGGCTTCAGGAATTTCGTCAAACAAATCTTCAATCGACTTCACGCCAATCGTGTCTAACATTTCTTTAACTTCTTCTTCCGTATGTGGAATAAACGGCATATCGTTACCCTGCTATATATCAGTATGATTTTTTAAAACTAATGACACGTACAAACTCTCACGGATAACGAGGAGTGATAGTACAAGGCAAATCTCGACGCAAAAGCGCAGCTTACATATGTAAGTGAGCATTTTAAGGAGAGATTTAACGCTGTAATATCATTCCTCGTTATTCGTCCAAAACCTAGTGGTCTTCTGAATCGACAAGCTCTTTATATGCATCCGCATCCATCAAAGAATTAAAAGCACCCGCATCTTCAGGTTTGATTTTATAAATCCAACCATCACCATAAGGATCGCTATTAATAATTTCTGGTGTATCACTTAAGGCTTCGTTGCCTGCTGTCACTTCACCATCAACGGGTGAAAAAACATCTGAGGCAGCCTTAACAGATTCTACAACTGCACTATCATCACCTTCTTGAAAGGTTGTGCCTTCTTCAGGAACTTCGATAAAAACCAAGTCACCTAATAAACCTTGTGCGTGGTCGGTAATCCCAACCGTTAAGGTACCTTCATCATTTTGCATGATCCATTCATGTGATTTTGTGTAACGTAATTCTTGTGGTATATCGCTCATAATAATTACTCTCTATATTTTATTCTTAAATTGTTTTTAAACTTAAATTATTTTAGATACAGGACTTGCCGTTTCTTGCGAACGGCGGCTTAACGACAGTTGCAGACAACTGCTTGCCGCGTATTTCAACTTTACAGGTGTTACCAATATTAGACGAAACTCTTGCAAAGGCAATTGCTTTACCAACTGTTGGTGAAAAACTTCCGCTGGTAATTTCACCTGACTCCAAACCATCAACAAATACTTTCTGATGATCTCTTAAAACACCTTTATCTTCTAATACTAAACCAACTAATTTCTTGTCTACGCCTTTTTCACGTTGAGCATCGAGTACTGAACGACCAATAAAATCACGATCAGCCGGCTCCCATGCTACTGTCCATGTTAATGCTGCTTCTAAAGGTGTAATCGATTCATCCATGTCTGAGCCGTATAAATTCATACCAGCTTCTAAACGCAAAGTATCTCTCGCACCTAAGCCGCAAGGTACAATTTCTTGCTCTGCAAGTTTAGCCCAGAATGTTGCCGCTTTATCTTTCGGTAACATAATTTCATAACCATCTTCGCCAGTGTAACCGGTACGAGCAACAGCAATTTCACCCATATCGTTATCATTTGCAAAAGTCATAAAGAACACTGCTGTATCTTTTACTTGTGCGGCCGTATCAGAACCTAATGCAAGATGTGCTTTATCACGTGCGTTGGGACCTTGTACTGCAATCATGGTGAGTTCATCGCGAACTGTCACGGTGACATCAAAGCTTGCTGCTTGTTTATTTATCCACGCTAAATCTTTTTCGCGAGTACTTGAGTTTACAACCATGCGATAAAAAGTATCATCTATATAATAAACAATTAAATCGTCAATTACGGTACCTTGTTCAGTTAGCATGCATGAATACAGTGCTTTGCCTGAGTCTTTTAAACGGTCAACATTGTTTGCAAGCAAGTAACGTAGAAAGTCCTTAACTTTGTCGCCGGTTAAATCAACAATGGTCATATGCGAAACATCAAACATGCCAGCATCATTTCGTACGATGTGATGTTCTTCAATTTGCGAGCCATAATTAATAGGCATATCCCAGCCACCAAAATCAACCATCTTGGCGCCATGTGAAACATGCATGTCGTATAACGGGGTACGTTTACCCATAATTTTTTCCTTCAAAAATATTTTAAAATTTCGTAACTAAATCCTATTAGTACACACTATCACTGGATGATAAGAACTTAGAGAACAAGGCACAAACTAACGAACAAGCGGAATTTACACGTAGTAAATGAGCATTGAGAGTTATTTTGTAACGCCGTTATCTGGGTTCTTATCATTCAGCTAGTCCTCGGCGTGGTATGAGGAGCGCACCATCGGCCCCGCTTTCACCCAACTAAAACCTAATTCTTTCGCTTCTTTTTCATACGCTTCAAATTCAACCGGTTCCAAATAACGTTGCACAGGCAAATGGTAACGACTTGGCCGTAAATATTGCCCCATCGCTAAACGATGTACACCCACTGATCGTAAATCTTTTAATACCTGAATGACTTCTTGGCGCTCTTCACCAACACCCATCATAATTGCAGATTTTGCCTCAACACCATCTTGTGCGGCAGCTATTTCTAATAAATCTAAACTGCGTTTGTAATCCGAACCCTTACGAACGCTTTTATATAAAGAAGGTACTGTTTCAACATTATGCCCCCATACCATTTGCGTATCTAAATCCGCACAACGAACCTGATTCAGCCCATCCATAATAATATCTACTGCAAGTTCTTGTTTACGATGAAAATCGGAAGAAAGTAATTCAATTCCCATATCGGCTTTATTTTTTCGTAAAGCAACAATCGTATCGGCAAAAACTTTTGCTCCGCCATCTTCTAGATCATCTCGATTAACACAGGTAACCACAACGTAATCCAAGCCCATTTGCATCGAGGCATCCGCTACGCGTTGTGCTTCAGCTTCATCAAACCAGGTGGGTTTGCCAGTTTTAACTGCGCAAAAACCACAGGCTCGAGTGCAAGTATCACCTAGAATCATAAAAGTGGCTGTGCCATGACTCCAACATTCTCCAATATTTGGGCAACGCGCTTCTTCACAAACTGTATGCAAAGTATTCCCTTTGACTGTTTTAGAAGTCTCAGCAAAAGTAGAATTATTTCCCAAAGACTGACGAATCCAAATCGGCATTCGACTGCCATTAGGTTTGTCTGAAAAATCAAACACGGGCTTTACTGAATTCGTTGTCATAGTATCTCGTATTACCTTAGCCAATCTAAGGCCTATATAATTTAGCGCAAAAAAAAAGCGACAAAAGTATGCGTCCTAGCAAATAGCACTGACACATACTTTTGTCGCCCCTCTGTCCTGTAACCTGAGAGCTTTAGCCCCTTCGGCGTCCTCACATAAAAACATACCACCTATATATAAGGTATACGCCTTTAGCAGAATCTCTCCAGAGTCAACTTTTATCCTGTGGTCCTTTTGCCTGAGCGTTTCCGAGCGGGTTGCGCCTTCGGCGTTTTACTGAGTAAGTGCTTACTTACATCAATAAAATCTCTCCCACAGAACATAACGTTGAATGAGCATTTTAATCGTTTAAAGAAGGAAAACCAAGCTAAGAAACTACAATCAGGCAATTATTTATAGATATCGCAAGCTCCACGCTTTTCTAAGTTTGTGAAGAAATTGGCACATAATCAAAGTTGTTAGCTAGTCGTGATACTTCTGTGTCATTTTGAACTAATAATGCAAACAGCGTCGGTTGAACTACATAACTGAGGTCAATGAAGTTCTGACTAAGATCAATGTAATTCGACTTAATGCTTTGACGATACAACATAAAATATAATGGAGAAAGACATGACAACAAGAAGAAAATTTACCACTATCGCGGTTGCAACAGCAGCAGCAGCATTATTTTCAGTTGCACCTGTAACATCAGTTCAAGCTGGCGCAGATGCAAAAGTTCATTGCTTTGGCGTTAACAAATGTAAAGGCCACAATGACTGCAAAACTGCATCAAATGCTTGTAAAGGTCACGCATCATGTAAAGGTCATGGTTTTGTAGGTATGTCTAAACATGCTTGTGAAGAAATTGGTGGTTCGGTTAATAAACCTAAAGCTAAGTAAGCTTTATTAATCGACATCGATGGATTGACTGGCGTCTTAGCTCTCCGTTTTGACGTCAGTCCATTCAACTATTCAAAAAATAGACTTCGCTTTTTAAAATACTCTAGCTTTAAACCCGTATTTATACGCATTTATCCTTTATTTATCAGGCAGCCTTAACTTTAAGGCATCCCAACTGATTCAATTAAATCAATCGCAGCACTACGCTGCTCACCCAACTGATACATTGCCACTGGCGCTAGCTTAAAACTGTCTCCTTTAGGCAGCATTGATACAGCAGATACATCAGTACGCGTAGGATATTCACGCCTCAATTCAGTAAATATTTTTTGACCTTGAACTGAACTAACAAAAGCCATAAATTTCATAGCCAACGTTTTATGTTTACTATGAGATACAATTGCCGCACCTGCAATATTCCATGCAACCCCCATTGCGTCACTTGAATCAGACTTTTGATCCGGTATAAGAATTCGAATCGAAGCATTAGGATTCTTATTAATATGGCTATATATAGAATAGTGGTCAACAATGCCAACCAACTTTGTTCCCTTGGCTACCGCTTTAATAATACTGGATTGTGAACGATAAACTCGGGCTTTAATATTTTTCCGAAGACCCTTAAGCCATTCCTTTGCTTTATCTTTGTTCGTAGACAACATATAAGTTGTTACACCTGCAATGTAATTTTCATTACGACTACGTGTAAGAGCAATTTTACCTTTTAGTCGAGGATCGACTAAATCAAAAATAGATTGTACAAAATCAATACCTTTTGCTTTTGTATTAACAACTAAAACGCGAGCTCTTCCAGATAAACCTAACCAGTTATTATTTTCTCCACGAAACTGCTGAGGAATAACCGAAGCAATCTTATTGGTAACCGGCGCAAATAAACCCAATTTATTACCGCGATATAAATTGCCGGCATCGTTGCTAATATAAATATCGGCATCGGTTTTAGATTTCTCTTTTTTTAGCCTATTTAATAATCCGGTAGAAGTCCCTGTAGTGATAATCGTTTTAATTCCAGTCGCTTCAGAAAATGCCTCGGCTACAGGTTTAATATATTTTTCACTTCGTCCCGAATAAATCAGCAACGATACTTCTTTCGCACTTAACTCAGGAACACAGAAAATCCCCCCAAGCAATGCAATATAAATAATAATGATTCTTATATTAAAACAAACGGTCATACTTCACATACTACACTATCTATAAAGGGTAATATTAATTATCAACGTCCCAAAATATTAACAGAATCTTAATAATTCTCATTTATTAAGACAAATAGGCTGATTTCTGTTTTGATTTTAAATACTATCTTGTGTCCATCTACAGCTTAAGATATGTTTAGCCTATAGAGATAGCATCAACGTTTTAAGGAGTAAGACATTGAATATGCAAACAAATAAAAAAGCGAAACCTGAGCACTTCGCCACAACGCATACCTCAAAAGATACCCAATCAAACGCGCAAACCCCTTCGCCGTTAAAAATTCAGCATTCAAAGTCTCCCATCTTTCATAGCCGAGTAACATGGTTTGACCGTTGGCTAACGAGGAAAATGTTAAGGGTTGTAGGTAATCCTCCTATTAGGGTTAGCTTGTGGGACGGAATGGAAGCAAGCCAACCCTGCGAAAATCCCGTTGCAGTATTAGTGTATTGTGACCGAGGAGCCTTATTAAAAACGATAGCTGATCCTGAACTTCATTGGGGCGATTTATACTGCTCTGGCCGAGTAGAATTCAAAGGTGATATGGCTAAATTCATGGAAGCCATTTATTTAGGCATTAGTGGCCGAGGCAAAGGAAGCTGGTTACGGAAAATGGTTTTGTGGCTTGGTCACCGTCGTATTTTTAACTCCTTCGATCAAGCAAAAGAAAATATCCACCATCATTACGATATTGGCAATGATTTTTACAAGCTTTGGCTAGATACTGAAGAAATGCAATATACCTGTGCATACTTCCCAATCGAAAATATGACATTAGAACAAGCGCAAGTTGCTAAGCTGCATCATATTTGCCGAAAACTACAATTAAAACCAGGTGAAACGGTTGTTGAAGCAGGCTGTGGCTGGGGTGGTCTTGCTCGATTTATGG
>Ga0316204_10007757_pt1 | contig 15411 bp, 13 predicted proteins | sample 6monrhotite_MG_2_FD_205661 | JGI IMG/M metagenome (GOLD analysis project Ga0316204, IMG submission 205661) | Microbial mat bacterial communities from mineral coupon in-situ incubated in ocean water Damariscotta River, Maine, United States -... | ecosystem: Environmental > Aquatic > Marine >...
ATGATGCGGACGTTCAGTTGTCGACTGAGCAGGTCAAATGGGCGGACCTGATTTTCGTCATGGAAAAGGTGCACCGGTCCCGCCTGCAAAAGACATTTCGCAAACACCTCAATAACAAGAAAATCATATGCCTCGATATTCCGGATGTTTATCCATTGATGGATATGGAGCTTATCGAGCTTCTCAAATCCAGGGTCCGACCGCATTTGAGACAGGGTGATCGTCATGACTAAGCGCATTGCTGTTCTTCTCGGTGGCCTGTCGCCAGAGCGCCCCGTTTCGCTGGTATCAGGAAAGGCTTGCGCGGATGCGCTGCGCCGCAAGGGCTGGGACGTGGTCGAGATCGACCCGACGCGGGAGCTCGCCGCGCAACTGGCCCAGGCCGCACCCGATGTCGTGTTCAACGGCCTGCATGGCGAATGGGGCGAGGATGGCAAAGTGCAGGGCATTCTGGAACATTATGGCGCGCCCTATACCCATTCCGGCGTTCTGGCCTCTGCGCTGGCGATGGACAAGCAACGCGCCAAGGGCGTGTTCGAACATTTCGGTGTGCCATGCCCGGAAGGCAAAATCGTCAATCGGTTTGAGGCCGGCAAGGCCCATGCGATCAAGCCGCCCTATGTCGCCAAACCCAATGCGCAGGGCTCTTCGGTGGGAGTGTATATCGTTTTGGAAGGGGCTAATCGTCCACCGGCAGATTTGGCCTCAAAAGACTGGTCGCTGGGCGATGAGGTTCTGATCGAGAAATATATTCCGGGCCGTGAATTGACGACGGCTGTGCTCGGGGACCGGGCGCTGGGCGTAACGGAAATCTTTCCGACGACAACATTTTATGATTTTGAAGCGAAATATTCTGATGGCGGTTCAAAGCATGTCATCCCGGCCGATATTCCCGATGCAATCGCTGAAGAATGTAAGCGGCTGGCGCTTCTCGCGCATGAGGCGATGGGATGTCGCGGCCTGACGCGCTCTGATTTTCGTTGGGATGAAAACGGCGATGGGCAGGTATGGTTACTCGAAATTAACACCCAACCGGGCATGACACCGACTTCCCTCGCCCCTGAACAGGCGGCGTGGAACGGGATTGCGTTTGATGATCTCGTTCAATGGATGGCGGAGGATGCGTCATGCCCCAGGTGAGACGCGCCAGTAGTGCCCGCAAGGGTACGAGGCGCACGTCTGCCCGACGACAGTCCGCCGCGGCCAAAACGCCGCGGCGTTTGCGTAATTGGGCTGAAGCCCAGCTGCGCGGCGCGCGTTATCGCGCGGCTAATGCTGCACGTCTGGGCGCGAGCGTGGCGGCCGGTCTTCTGGTTTTGTTTGCAGGTATCTTGGCACTTTTGGGTCAGCTCGATGACACGATGGATGCCGCCGGTGAAGTTGTCGAAAACCGCATGGCCAATCTGGGTTTCGCGATAGACGCCATTGATGTGACGGGCGCCTCCGTTGAGCTGGCGAGCGAGGCGGCCTCTGCGACGGGCGCTTTTGAAGGCCAACCCATTCTGGCCTTTGACCCGAACACGGCCCGGGTCAATGTCGAAGCCTTGCCCTGGGTGCGACACGCCCGAATTGCGCGACTTTGGCCCAACCGGATTGCTGTTATTGTTGAACCGCGCGACGCGTTCGCGCTGTGGCAGATTGACGGTCAAATCAATCTGATTGATCGCGACGGCATCGTTCTCGATGAGGTTGACGCCGGAGCCTATCCGGGACTGCCGCTTGTTGTGGATCGCGGCGCAGACATTGCCGCGGCTGAATTGCTGGACGCGTTGAACCAGCATCCCGCCATTCTCGAACGCGTCTCTGCCGCCGTTCGCGTGGGCGAGCGGCGCTGGAATCTGCGGCTGGATTCCGGAATGGATATCAAATTGCCTGAGGATGAGGCGGGCGCTGCATTGGCCTTGCTGGCGGCCATGCATGCCGAGCGCGGCGTGCTGCGCCTCGAGGCCGAGAGCCTTGATCTGCGTGAACCCGGCGAGATGATTGTGCGTGCGCTGGCAGAACGTGAGCGCGAAGCATGATCCGGTTCCCCGGCATAGGCTCAAGCCAGAAGCAGACCTCGCAAGCGCGCCCGGGCGTATGCGCTGCGCTCGATCTGGGTTCGTCGAAAATCACCTGCTTTATTTCTCGCAATGAAGAGACCGCCGCCGGGCCACGCCCGCGCGTTTTTGGTGTCGGTCATCAACCGTCTCACGGTATCCGCGCCGGGGCCGTTGTGGATATGGAGCAGGCCGCCGGCGCAATCCGTAACGCGGTCGAACGTGCCGAGCGCATGGCCGGGATTGCGGTCAATGCCGCCACTGTGACCCTGACCGCCGGGCAGATTCAAAGTACACGCGTTGCAGTTGAAGCCCCTTTATCGTCGCGCGAAGTCACCGATCGCGATTTGCGCCGTGCGCTGGATGCCGCCCTGGCAGAAGCGGATGCGGCAGACCGTGTGGTTCTGCACGCCTTTCCCATGGGCTGGACAGTCGATGACCATGCCGGCGTTGATGATCCGCGCGGCATGTATGGCCGAAAGCTGGGCGTTGTGGTTCATGTGATCACGGCCGCGACCGGCCCGCTGCGCAATCTTCTCAATTGTATTGAAGCCTGTCATCTCGATCTGAAGGGTGTCGTTGTGACACCGTACGCTTCGGCACTGGCAGCCCTGGCCGAAGACGAAATGCGCTTGGGCGCGACCCTGATTGATATGGGCGCAGGCGCGACGTCTGCGGCGGTGTTTGCTGATGGCGCGCTCATTCATGTGGATTCAGTGCCTGTCGGTGGCGCGCATGTGACCAAGGATGTCGCGCGCGGGCTTTCAACGCCCCTGATTGCCGCTGAACGGATCAAAATCCTATATGGGTCGGCGCTCGACAGCCCGAATGATGATCGTGAAATGATCGAGACGCCGCCGGTCGCAGGCGATAGCGACCGCATGGTTTCCCAGCCTCGCTCGCTGCTTAATGCGATTATCCGCCCGCGTCTGGAAGAAACATTTGAATTGCTGCGTGACCGCCTCGAAGCGGGCGGCGCGGGATCAGCCACAAAGCGCCGGCTGGTGCTGACCGGCGGTGCCTGCCAATTGCCCGGTGCCTGCGAAGTGGCCACCAAGGTCTTTGGCCGCAAGGCCAGCTTTGCCTGGCCTGACGGTGTGGCCGGTTTGGGTGATGCGGTCTCCGGCCCGGCGTTTTCGGCGGCAGCCGGTGTCATCCTGCGCGAGTCCAAAGGGGCACCGGAAGCCATTTCCGGGCCGCCACGCCTGGGCGCTCCGCAACGCGGAATGCATTATAATCGAGAGGCGGGCGGGCGATCTGTTTGGCGTTGGTTGGCCGAATCCTTCTAAAAACACTCTTTATCGGAAAAATACCTGTGGATTTAACGCGGGATTAAGCCGTGAAGGAAACATTAGCGAGAGAATCGCTGTTAACCTTTAGCCTTCGTATACGGAGTGGTCATGGCCCTCAATCTTTCAGCCCCTGAAACGACGGAACTCCGTCCCCGGATTCTGGTCTTTGGTGTCGGTGGTGCCGGCGGCAATGCCGTCAACAACATGATCGAAGCCGAGCTCGAAGGCGTCGACTTTGCGATTGCCAATACAGATGCGCAAGCCATCTCGCGGTCGAAGACTGATCGCCGCATTCAGATGGGCGCGCAGATCACGGAAGGTCTTGGAGCCGGTGCTCGCCCGGAAGTCGGCGAGCAATCGGCAGAAGATTCTCTTGCGGAAATCATGGAGCAGCTATCAGGCGCACACATGGTGTTTATTACCGCTGGCATGGGCGGTGGTACGGGCACAGGCGCCGCGCCGGTGATCGCGCGTGCTGCGCGTGAGCAGGGCATTCTGACCGTCGGTGTTGTGACCAAGCCCTTCCATTTTGAAGGCTCGCGCCGGATGAAAATTGCGGAGGCGGGCATTGAACAACTGCAACAGCATGTCGATACGCTGATCATTATCCCCAACCAGAATCTGTTCCGGATCGCGACTGAAAAAACCACATTTGCCGAAGCGTTCGGCATGGCCGATCAGGTCCTGCATTCAGGCGTACGCGGTATTACCGATCTGATGGTGATGCCCGGCCTGATCAATCTTGATTTTGCCGACGTTCGCGCCGTCATGAATGAGATGGGCAAGGCGATGATGGGAACCGGCGAAGCGTCGGGCGAGAAGCGCGCGATCGAAGCGGCGCATGCGGCCATTGCCAATCCATTGCTGGATGATGTCTCAATGAAGGGCGCAACCGGCGTTCTGATCAACATCACCGGCGGCTATGACATGACGCTTTATGAGCTCGACGAAGCGGCCAATGAAATCCGCTCCGAAGTCGACCCTGAAGCCAATATCATTGTGGGCTCGACCTTCGACGAGACAATGGAAGGCAAGATGCGCGTCTCGGTCGTCGCAACCGGCATAGATGCCGAGATTGAAGCAATTGACCCGCGTCATCAGCGCCGCCGTCCGGTAGCCATTGATGCCCAGGCCGGCCGCACGGTTCGCGAGCCCATTGTCCAGCGTGCTTCGGACCGATCTGACATCGATATGCCCGAAGAAATCCGGGTCGGTGCCCACGCCTCGCGTCAGGAAATTGAGACCGATTATATTGATGATCCCATCGAGAATGATCCGATTGCCGAAGATCATGATCCTTTTGTGGATGAGCGCCCGCAGGTCGTACGCGATCAGGAACGCGTCGCGGCAGCAGCCACGAATTTTGCCGAGCATGTCGAGACTGAGCAGGCTGAAGCGCCTGAGGAAATTGTTAAATCCAAATCAGCGTTTTCGCTTTTCTCACGGCGCAAACCACCCATGACCCCCATTCGCAAATCTGCGCCACCGGTCAGCGCGACCACGCAAGCCGCACCGGTGAAAGCGACGGGCGATCTGTTTGGCGAGTCCGGCGAAGAGGGTGATCTGGAAATCCCCGCCTTTCTGCGCCGCCAGGCCAATTAGCGGCCTGCGACGGCGCGCTTCGCGCGCGTAACAAAACGCAACAATGCTTTAATTGCGGCACCGCACAATGGCGCTAGGTTAGCGTCGAGCTTGGGTGGGGGCTTTCGCTTGTCCCTGAGCATTGTGAAAAACTATAATGGTGTGGTTCGCGTGGTTCATCGTCAAACATTGGCAGCGACAGCGGTTTGTGCCGGTACCGGACTTCATTCGGGCCAGCATGTTCGCATGGTTCTCAAACCCGCTGCGCCCGGTTCGGGCATTGTGTTTGAACGGTCGGATATTACCGATCGTCCCAATATTATCGAAGCGCGGGCGACGAATGTGTCGGGCGTGCGTCTGGGCACAACGATTGCCAATGACGCCGGAGCGTCGGTTGCCACCGTTGAACATTTGATGGCGGCGCTGGCCGGTTTGGGCGTCGATGATCTTCACGTTGACATTGATGGTCCCGAAATTCCCGTGATGGACGGATCTTCGGCCCCGTTTGTCGAATTGATCAACCGGGTCGGCCTGACACAAAATGCTGCGCCACGCCGCGCCATTCGCGTTCTGAAATCCGTCTCGGTTGAGTTTCAGGGGCGCACAGCGGCTTTCCTGCCTTCCGTCAAACCTGTCATTGATGTCGAGATTGACTTCCCGCACCCCGCCGTTGGGCGCCAGCATTATGCGTTTGATATTTCGCCGGAGGTTTTTGCCGGTGATGTGTCGCGGGCCCGGACTTTCGGGTTCAAGCGGGATGTTGACGCGATGCGCGCTGCCGGATTGGCGCTTGGCGGCTCCATGCAGAATGCGGTGGTGCTGGATGATTCTGGTGTCATCAATGAAGAAGGCCTGCGTTTTGCCGATGAATTTGCACGTCACAAGGCGCTTGATGCCCTGGGCGATCTTTATCTGGCAGGTGCGCCGATCCTGGCACTTTATCAGGCCCATCAACCCGGGCACGCCTTGAATAATGCGGCTTTACGCGCGCTTCTGGCGGACACATCGGCCTGGAAAATGGTGTCGATGGCAGACGCAATGGCGACCCGGTCTGCAGTTGCTCACTCCTGATTGCTGATCTCGCGCTTGGAGGCGCGGCTCGCTTCGGTTACAACGCCTTTCCGATATTTGGTTTTGCCTTTTCGGCTCACCGGCTTGTAGGAGCCCGCATGTCGCTCGTATCTCGAATTTTCGTTGTTCTGCTTGTGGCGCTGGTTGTCACGTCTTGCGCCCGCCGCGACCGTGTTACGGCTTCGTCGGTTTACGTCGAGCGCCCCGCGGAGACGATCTATTCGCAAGCGCTGGACCAGATGGAACGTGGACAGTATTCGCTGGCCGCAGACATTTTCGATGAGGTCGAGCGCCAGCATCCCTATTCGGAATGGGCGCGTCGTTCGATGCTGATGGCATCTTTCGCCAATTATCAGGCCAATTCCTACGAGGAAGCGATTTCGGACGCCGAACGTTTTATCTCACTGCATCCGGGTAACCGCAGTGCGCCTTATGCCTATTATCTGATCGCGATCAGCCATTTTGAACGCATCATGGATGTGGGCCGCGACCAACGCATGACCGCGCAGGCCATGGAGGCCTTGCAACAGGTTGTGCGTCGCTACCCGCAAAGCCGCTACGCGCAGGATGCCCGACTGAAAATTGACATGACCCGTGACCATCTGGCGGGCAAGGAAATGGATATTGGGCGCTGGTATTTGCGCCGCGGCTATCACCTCGCCGCCATCAACCGTTTCCGCAATGTGGTCCAGGAATATCAGACCACGTCTCACACGCCCGAAGCGCTGCACCGTCTTGTCGAGGCTTATGTGGCGCTGGGAATTGACACGGAGGCCAGCGAGGTCGCCGCGGTGCTGGGATATAATTTTCCCGGCAATAGGTGGTATGAGGACAGCTATCGTCTGCTGACCCGTGAGGGCATTGCCATTCCAAATAGTGAACTGGAAGACCGTGACCCGTCATATTGGCGCCGGGCACTGGATCGCCTGTTTAGCTAGTCGGAGGTCAGCGCATCGCGCATGCTGATCTCGCTCTCCATCCGCAATGTCGTCCTGATCGAAAAACTTCAGGCAGAGTTTGCAGGAGGATTGTGTGCGCTGACCGGAGAAACCGGTGCCGGTAAATCCATTCTTCTGGGCGCTTTGGGTTTGGCTGCGGGTGAACGCGCTGATCGCGGACTTGTGCGCAGCGGCAGTGATGAAGCTTCAGCCACTGCTGTCTTTGACATTGGTCCTGATCATTCCGCCCGCTCTGCACTGGATGAGGCCGGGCTGGAAATCGATCCTGGTGAGCCGTTAATCCTGCGTCGCCGTCTGACCGTTGATGGTCGCAGTCAAGCCTATCTCAATGATCAACCGGCGAGTGTGGGTCTGTTGAAAACGCTCGGCAATCTGCTGGTCGAAGTTCACGGGCAGCATGATGGGCGTGGCCTGCTGGATCCCAAATCCCATCGCGGCCTGCTCGACAGCTTTGCCCGCAATGAGAGCCAGCGCGATGCCGTCAAGGCAGCGTGGCGTTCCTTGAGTGATGCACGTGACCGTGTTGTCGCGCTGGAAAAGGCGCAGGCCAATTCGACGGAAGAAGAGGCCTGGCTACGCCATGCGCTTGACGCACTGGACGCGCTCGATCCGCGCGTCGGCGAGGAGGGCACGCTCGCTGACGAACGCAAATTCCTTCAGAGCGCCGAGCAGGCCCTGTCCGAGTTACAGGTCGCGACGGATGCCATGCAGGCTGATGGCGGCATGGCGAACCGGCTAAGCGGTGCCCTTCGTGGTTTGGAGCGCGTACGCAACGGGTTGGGGCAGGCCGAAGATGGCCCCGCCGCAGACGCGCGTATAGCACTGGAGCGGGCGACAGGTGCGCTGGACCGGGCTCTTATTGAATTTTCTGAAGCTGAAGATGCCTGCGCCGATGCTGCGAAAAGCTTTGAGGTTGAACCTGGACGTTTGAACGCTGTCGAAGAGCGCCTGTTCGCCTTGCGGGCTGCGGCGCGCAAACATGAGGTTACCATTGACGCTCTGCCCGAATTGCGCGGCGAACTCATGGAGAAGCTCGACGGGATCGAAAACGCCGACAATCGGTTGGCCGAAGCACGAAAGGTGTTGAGCAGTGCCGAAGCGGCCTATGACAAGGCGGCGACGGCCCTGACGAAAAACCGGATCAGTGCCGGCACATCGCTGGCAAAAGCGGTCGCCAGCGAATTGCCACCGCTTAAGCTTGAGAAAGCGAAATTCCGGGTATCGGTAGAGACCGATGAAGACCGCGCGGGTCCGCAGGGGCGCGATCGAATCGCCTTTGAAGTAGCGACCAATCCCGGTTCACCCTTTGGCGCGCTGGACAAGATCGCATCGGGTGGGGAGCTGGCGCGTTTTGCGCTGGCGATCAAGGTTTGCCTGGCGGCGGGTGATGATGGTCTGGTCCTGATATTTGATGAAGTCGACCAGGGCGTGGGCGGCGCGGTGGCCGATGCCGTCGGCAAACGCCTGAAGCAATTGGCCGGCAAGGGACAAACGCTGGTGATTACGCACAGTCCGCAAGTCGCGGCGCTCGCCGATCATCACTGGAAGATCGAAAAAGACGAAGACGGCAAGGGCCATGTGCGCACCTCATTGCGCGCCCTGATCGGGCATGACCGCCGCGAGGAGATTGCCCGCATGTTGTCGGGCGCGGAAGTCACCGAAGCGGCGCGTGAACAGGCCGATCAATTGATGAGCGTGGCATGAGCGCACTCAAGGACGTTGATGATCTGAGCAAAGACGAGGCAGAGGCCGAGCATGCCCGGCTGGCCCGCGAAATTCGCGATCACGACAAGGCGTATTATACGCATGACAAGCCGAAAGTGTCCGATGCCGTTTACGACGCGCTTCGCCAGAAGCTGATTGCGATTGAAGCGCACTTTCCCGGATTGGCAACGCCGGATTCGCCCAGCCAAACGCTTGGCGCGACGCCATCCGGTAAGTTTGGCGAGATCCGCCATGCCCGGCCCATGCTGTCACTGGGCAATGCGTTCAATGATGACGATGTGGCTGATTTCGTCACGCGCGTCCGCAAGTTTCTGGGGCTGGGCGAAGACGATGACATGGCGTTTACCGCTGAACCGAAAATCGATGGCCTGTCCGCGAGTCTGCGCTACGAAAAAGGTGTCCTGGTCAGCGGCGCGACACGCGGTGATGGCGAGACCGGTGAGAATGTCACCGCCAATCTGAAAACCCTGAATGACATCCCCCATGCCCTGATCGGCGATGTGCCGGACATTCTCGAAGTGCGCGGCGAGGTTTATCTCAGTCATGCTGACTTTGCGGCGTTAAACGCGGCGCAGGAAGAGATGGGAAAACCGGCTTACAAAAACCCGCGCAATGCGGCCGCCGGGTCGCTGCGCCAGATTGATCCGGCCATTACGGCGATGCGGCCACTCAAATTCTTTGCCTATGCCTGGGGCGAGGTCAGCGCGCCGCTCGCCGAAACCCAGTATGACGCGGTGATGCGGCTGGGCGATCTCGGCTTTTCGATCAATTCCGGCATGGCGCGGGCCGATAACGCGGAAGCACTCATCGCGATCTATCACAGGATTGAAGAACAACGGGCGCGCCTTGGCTATGATATTGACGGTGTGGTCTACAAGGCAGATCGGCTTGATTTTCAGGAAAGACTGGGTCAGGTCGCCCGCGCACCACGCTGGGCGATTGCGCACAAATTCTCGCCGGAAAAAGCAACGACCGTCCTCAATGATATTGATATTCAGGTTGGGCGCACCGGCGCATTGACCCCGGTTGCCAAGCTGGAACCCGTCACCGTGGGCGGTGTCGTTGTGTCCAATGCGACGCTGCATAATCAGGACGAGATTGAACGCAAGGACATCCGGATCGGTGATACGGTTGTCATTCAGCGCGCGGGCGATGTCATTCCGCAGATCGTTGAGGTGATCACGGACAAGCGTCCGCCAAATTCCAAACCTTTCGAATTTCCAACGACCTGCCCGATTTGCGACAGCCATGCAGTGCGCGAGCATGATGAAAAAACCGGCAAGCAGGACGCTGTGCGCCGCTGTACCGGTGGCCTGATCTGTGCGGCGCAGGCCAAGGAACGATTGAAGCATTTTGTGTCGCGCAAGACCTTCGACATTGAAGGTTTGGGTAACAAACAGATTGATGCCTTCTTCGATGAAGGCCTCATCACGGAGCCTGCGCATATTTTCACCCTGCAAGCCCGCAATGCCCGCGGCGACGTCACGCCGCCGATTCAGGACCGCGAGGGTTGGGGCGAGCAATCGGCGGCGAATTTGTTTTCAGCCATTGATGCACGGCGCACGATTGGCGCGGAACGTTTCCTGAATGCTCTGGGTATCCGCCATGTTGGCGAAACCAATTCGCAGATTTTCGTGCGCAGTTTTGGTGCGTTTGCCGACTTCAAACGTGCCGTGGAACAAGCCGTCACCGATGAGACAGCGCGCGCGGACCTGTTGAACATTGACGGGATAGGTCCCGCTGCCGTTGAAGCGGTGACCGAATTTTTCGGCGAGCCGCATAATCAGGGCGTGTTGGAACGTCTCCTCGCCGAGGTGACGGTGGAAGACGCTCAAGCGATCGCCAATGATACGCCGGTGGCGGGCAAGACAGTGGTCTTTACCGGCGCGCTGGAACGCATGACGCGTGACGAAGCCAAGGCGAAAGCCCAATCGCTGGGCGCGAAGGTCGCGGGCTCTGTCTCAGCCAAGACCGACATATTGGTGGCCGGGCCGGGTGCGGGTTCCAAGCTGAAAAAAGCGAATGATCTCGGTGTCCAGACCCTCACTGAAGACGAATGGTTTGAGTTGATCGGGCGGTAGGGCTTCCTCTCCCCGTTGGGGGAGCGGATTGAGGTGAGGGGGCATGCAGAACTTGGTTCTAACCTTTCATCAACCCCTCACCCTGACCCTCTCTCCTTTGAAAGGGGAGAGGGAAAACCTGGCGTCATTCCCCGGCCTAATCCTGAAGGCGGTAAATGCCGTCAAAACGTATGTCCTCGCCATTGAGTTCCAGCCAGGCGCTCATCGCCGCCATCATGACATCGAGATCTTCGACCTTGCAGCCGCCCTCCATGTCCATCGACAAGCCGATTTGTCCCCGCAGGGCTTCATCAAGATCGCTGCAATGGGGCGCGCGATAGGTAATGACGCCGCCCGGATATAGCCAGACAAGACCGTAGGAATAAACGTCCTCGCCATCGCGATCGGGAATTTCCGCGAGATATACCGAACCGCCCAGCGACCGAAACCGGGCGTCCTGATGCGGAAAATCATCGATACGGGAGTGATAACGACGGTTGCGCGTATACCGGATGTCGCCTTGCCAGGTTGCGCCCGCCCATTCTTCACCCGTCTCCGGATCAACGGGCGCATGATGATAATACCCTTCCGCGAAGGGATTCTCTGCAAACCGCCGCGTTATCAACGGTTTGTCGGCGTAAAAACACCCCGCGAGCAAGCTGGCCGCTACGGTCAGGAAAGCGAGACGCGCGAGCACTTAGAGCGGCGCGCAGGCAGTTTTAAGCCAGTCGGCAATATCGCCGTCCAGCTGAGGTCCGATCTTGGTCAACACCTCGGCATGATAGGCATCGACCCAGGCGCATTCCTCAGCGGTCAGAATGTCCCGATCAATCAGGCCGCGATGGATCGGTGCCATTGTCAGGTTTTCAAAACCCATCATTTTGCGCTCGCCGCCTGGAATGTCGGCAAAATCAGTCACAACGATCAGGTTTTCAATACGGATGCCGTATTCGCGCTCCTTGTAAAAGCCCGGCTCATTGGAGACGATCATGCCCGGTTGCAGGGGCTCGTCGGATCCCGCCTTGGCGATGCGCTGCGGACCTTCATGAACCCCCAGATAACTGCCGACACCGTGGCCCGTGCCATGGTCATAATCGAGACCGGCCATGAAGAGCGGCAATCGCGCCAGAATGTCGAGCTGGCCACCCGATGTGCCTGCCGGGAAGCGCGCCATGGACAGGCCGATATGGCCCTTCAGGACGAGCGTGAAGCGGTTGCACATTTCGGCTGTGGGTTCGCCAATCGGCACGGTGCGCGTCACATCGGTTGTGCCGTCGGGATATTGGCCGCCGGAATCCACCAGATAGAGCGAGCCCTGAGCCAGCTTCAGATTGGAGGCTTCCGATACGCGGTAATGGGGCAGGGCGCCATTCGCGCCATAGCCTGAGATCGTATCAAAGGAGAGGTCCTTCAGCCCCGTCAGCTCACCGCGAAATTCCGCCAGCTTGATCGCGGCTTCAATCTCGTTGAACTGGCCGGTTTGCGCTTCGGTATCCAGCCAGTAGAGGAAGCGCGTCAGTGCGCCGCCATCACGAATATGCGCACGGCGAGAACCTTCGATCTCAACGCCATTCTTGATCGCCTTGGGCAGCATGACCGGATCACGGCGACGCTTGATCTCTGCGCCTTTAGCGGTGAGCTGATCAAAGACCCAGGCAGAGGAGTTTGACGGGTCAACGCTGACAGTCTTGCCTTTCAACTCGGCCAGACCCTGTTCGAATTCTGCTTCGGGGCGCACAGCCACTTCATTGCCCAGATGGGCGCGTGCTTCATCGGTCAGCTTGTCAGGGTCCATAAACAGGGTGGCCGTACCATCCGCGTTCAGGATCGTCGCGCCGAGCGCCAGCGGGCTGCGCGCGACATCACCGCCGCGCAGATTGAACAACCAGGCGAGTGAGGGCGGCGCGGTAATCGCTGCGGCATCAACCCCGTCTTCCACCAATGCTGCGCCAATGTGGGCGCGTTTGGAGGCGTGATCTTCACCGGCAAATTCCATTGCATGCGGGTGAACCGACGCGGCCGGTGGTGCCGGTCTGTCGGCCCAGGCGACATCGATCGGATTGATGTCGACCGCGATCATTTGAGCGCCGGCGCGCTTTGCGGCGCGCTGGAGCTTGTCGAGGGCGTCGGGGCTGTGCAGACGCGCATCATAGCCGATCTTCGCGCCTTTCGGAGCGTGTCTGGCGATCCACATATGGGGTGGTGCACTGACCAGATCTTCAATGTCGAAATATTTCGTATCGACCTGTTCACGGACCTGCACGGTATAACGACCATCGGCGAAGACCGCGGCTTTTTCGGTCAAGACGACGGCGGCACCGGCTGACCCGGTAAAACCGGTCGCCCAGCTCAGCCGCTCATTGCAGTCGGGCAGATATTCATTGTTGTACTCGTCCTCGTGCGGAATGACGAAACCGTCGAGCCCGGCATTGCTGAGCGCGGCACGAAGAAGCGGGAGGTGAGCACGACCGATTTGCGGCCCGCCCTTAACCTCGAAAGACTGGGGTTTGAACTGTGTCATGGCCGGGACGCTACTCTGCTCGCACGCGGCTTTCAATGCGTCGCGCGCAGGTCAGTTTTGTCAGATCAAAAACGCATGGCGGCGTTGAGTTTTTCGGCCTTTCAAATCCTCACGGCCGGGCGCATCTGCAATGGGCATGATGGGAGTCAGAACCATGTCTTTTACAAATGAATATTTTCGCCTGAATGGCGGTGATGCCTTTACGCACCAGATGGACCGCGCACGCAGCCGTGCCGGTATTCGGGCCCGCAAATCAGGCGCCGACGTCAATGCCTTTCTCGACAGCGCGGGCATTAAGGGTCGCAAGACCCGCTAGCAGCATGACTTGGCCGCGGGTTTGGACGTTTCGAGCGCGGCCATGACATCGTCAGCGTCCTCGCCATAATCGGTCGATGTGCCGCTGGTGAAGAATGTTTCCCAGGCGACACCGTCGGGATCACTGATCCAGGCCTTCTTCGACTTGGCATAGCAGCAGGTCGTGGCGTCCTGATCAAAAATCGGTGTTTCGGCCTGAATCAGACGGTCGCGGATGATGGCGAGCTCGTCCTCATCGCCCGCCTCCAGGCCGATATGATCAATACCGGCCGTGTCGCCATGCGTGGAGATCGAAAAATTGATGAAGGGATCATCCAGCATCCATTTGGCGTAATCGCTTTCCTGGCGCGTGGGCTGGGCAGCGAACAGGGTCGAATAGAAGGCGACCGACTTGTCGATATCCTTGACGGTCAGATTGACGTGAAAGCGTTTCATGCGGGCACTCCTGCCTTGAGGGATTCGGTAATTTCAGGGACGCCTCCGCAACAATCGCGCAGCAGACTGTCGATAACGGCGCGCATGCCGGAATAGTCAGCGGCATAGCGAATGGACCGTCCGTTGCGCGTTGATGAAATCAGTCCGGCGCGGGCCAGAATGGCCAGATTGGTCGACATCGTATTTTGACGTGCATTCATGCGCCGGGCAATCTCGCCTGCCGGCAATCCATCCGGTCCCGCCTGAACGAGCAGGCGAAATACGTCGAAACGGACTTCCTGTGACAGCGCGGCAAGAGCGTCGAGGGTTTGTTGTTTATCCATATATCGAGAAATATCGATATAAAAGGAAACCGTCAAGAAGAAGGTGTCGGGTAGATTCCGGATCGCGCTGCATCTCCTCTCCCCTGATGCGAGAGGTGTCGGCGTAGCCGACGGAGAGGGTGGGAACGGAGGGCGCGAGGGTCATCCACCCCGTCCGGTCTCACAGACGTTCGACCACTTTCCCCATCAAGGGGAAGGAGAAAATTACCCGGGCGTCATCACAGGGCGAAAGTCCCTGTGACCCAGTTTGATTTCTGGATGCCCGGAACTCCCGCCTTCGCGAGGACAGGCGCCGGAAACCCAGCGAACCAAAAAAATACTGGGTCCCGGCTTTCGCTGGGATCGCGTGAATTGTTTGCTTAGTTGGCCCGAACGCCCACCAGCGTTGCCCAGCCGTCCAGCGGTGCCCGAGCCGTAACAGACAGGCCCTGCGCCTCATAGGCCTTGCGGACCATGGATTCCTGTTCGACCAGAAGCCCCGACAGGATCACTGATCCACCGGGCGAGAGGGCGCGCGATATTTCCGGAGCCAGATCCACCAATGGCTCGGCGAGAATATTGGCAAAGATCAGGTCGAATTTCGCACCGATCAGCTTGATATGATTGAAATTCTCAGCCGTGAAACAATCGATGGCCTCGCCCACGCCATTGGTTCTGGCGTTGCGCGCGGCCTCTTCGGTGGCATCCGGGTCGATATCACTGGCCAGTATCGTGGCTTTCGGCAAAACTTTGGCGGCCGCAATGGCGAGCGCGCCTGTCCCGGTGCCGACATCGAGAATGCGATTTGGCTGAGCGCCCCCTGTCAGCATGTCGTCGAACGCCATCAGACAGCCGCGCGTGGTGCCGTGATGGCCGGTCCCAAAGGCGGGCCCGGCTTCGATCAGGATCGCGATATGGCCTTCGGGCGCATCATCATGACTGCCATGCAGGGCAAAACGGCCCGCGAGTACCGGCGGCAGGCCCTCCTGTGACAGGCGCACCCAGTCTTCCTCTGGCAGGGGCATGATCATCGCATCATGCGTGTCGCCCAGATCAATGGCTTGGCGCTGTGTGGATTCATCGGGTGCCGCGTCAAACAGGATTTCGAGCG
>Ga0316204_10007758_pt1 | contig 15411 bp, 19 predicted proteins | sample 6monrhotite_MG_2_FD_205661 | JGI IMG/M metagenome (GOLD analysis project Ga0316204, IMG submission 205661) | Microbial mat bacterial communities from mineral coupon in-situ incubated in ocean water Damariscotta River, Maine, United States -... | ecosystem: Environmental > Aquatic > Marine >...
ATCACACCATTTTTTATACTTGGGGTAAACCTCTTCACCAAACGGGTCACAGGCATCTTTAGCCACCTGATGCCAATGTTTTGCATCTTCTTGCGTTCCATAATAAGGCGTTAAATCAAAACCACCTCCAAACCACCAGACTGGATCTTCACCTTCTTTTTCTGCTATAAAGAAACGCACATTGGCGTGAGATGTTGGAATGTAGGGATTTTTAGGGTGAATCACCAGGGACACACCCATCGCCTGAAATGAACGACCGGCTAACTCTGGACGATGTGCCGTTGCTGATGCCGGTAAGGCTCCACCAAACACATGGGAGAAATTTATGCCTGCACTTTCAAATACATTTCCATCTGCCAGAACACAGCTTTTGCCACCGCCGCCCTGCTCTCTTTGCCACTCATCGACTTCGAAGGTTTTACCACCATCTTCTTCTGTTAGTGCATCACATATATTCTTCTGTAATTGCAGAAGGTAGCTTTTAACAACTTCGATATCTGGAATTGAACTGGGTGCACTCACTTGAGTTTTCCTATAAGTTATTGTTTTGTCACAGAGACACAGGGGCGCAGAGAAGTCATGTGTAAACTCAAGCTATTCCCGGACTTCGAGTGGAAACCCTGCAACTCTGATTCACTTAAAAAAGTATTGAGAGAAAAGGAAGGATTGTTAGCTTAAACGCTATTCTCTGTGCCTCCGCGCCTCTGTGACAATATTCTTATTCTGTTTTGCTTACTGTTTTCAAAGGCCGCATTAATGTATCAAACTTTGCGGGCACAATATACTGAATCACTTCTTTATTTTCTTCACTTAATGCGATATCCATACCCTTAGCCGGGTACAACCAGTGCACTGCATCACTTACACTATCCGCAATTTTTTCTGTCGGTAAACCAAAACGTTTTTCAATCAGCTCCGCATCGAGGTGTATCGATGGTAAATAGGTAATTGAACGAATCGGCAACTGGCGAACCAGCTGCGCATCTTCACTCGACAGGGTCACCTCACGGGTACCACTTTCAAGCGTGGAGATGCGTGCACCTCGATTCAACATAACCTCTACCTGTTCTTTTGCTAGCTCAATCGACAGAACCATTTTCGCATTAAGCCCGCCAATTTTAACCTGCGAGAAATACCCCTCAATCACCGGTTCAGCATCTTTTGCAACAAACAGGGTAATCTCGGCGGCTTCTTTAAAGCTCTGCTCCGCTTCACCCAGGGTGGTTTCACCAATCACTAATCCAAAAACACGGGTATTACCCGAGGCTAACAACTCGATTTGCCAGGGATAGACTGAGTTGGGAAAATTATTAACTTCTGCTTCCGGCACTTTTAAGCTGGTCAGGTAAACACCCAGCACAATCGCCAAAATTGACCCACCCAGTACCTTTAGAAACACGTTATTTTCCATAATACTAAACCCGTCTTCTCTGTTTATTCTTCAATAGGTGTAAAGGCATTTTCTGGAAAGCGCTTGCTTACCCATTCTGGGAGTATTGCGCATTTTGCCTGATGCAGGGATTCAGATTCAAAAATAATCAGGCCCAGCACAGAAATCATCATGGGCAAAAAGGCAGCACCACTAAATGCCCAGTGCTGGGGTTTCATATCCCCGCCCGCAACCAGCCAGATGATACTCAGCAAGCTACCAATTGCCGCGAGCATCAACAGAAAGAAACGGCTACGACGAGCCGCAATTTGCCAATGACCACTCACATACCAGGAGGCATTTTTCTTAGCGCGTTGCGCACCCCAGAAAATATACAGCAGGCTTAATACCGAGAATATAGGAATAACGATTATGAAGTGCAGTAGAGAACTAGCACTAATAATGGCAACAAAAACCAGAATATGATTAAAAATCAGGTTAGTTAAAAACACTTCGTGGGGAACACGTGCTTTTTTTAGATCCTCCGGGGAAACATCGTACTTCATGGTATTTACCTGTGCAGTTACATTCGGCGCGCATTATAACATTAATAAATGCTTATTTACCCTTCCGACGAGTTTATTCTGCCCCAATAAAACGCAAATAGTTGAGACGGCTCAACTCAGCCACCCGTTCTGATGTACTACCACGAACCTCCGCCAGACATTCTGCTACATGCCCTACCCAGCCGGGGTGATTCTGCTTACCCCGATGTGGCACTGGAGCAAGGTAAGGAGAGTCTGTTTCTATGAGAAATCGATCATCAGGAACCTGTCGTGCGACCTCTCTTAGCGCATCCGCATTTCGAAAAGTCACAATACCGGAAAATGAGATATACATCCCCATATCTATAGCCTGTTTAGCCATATCCCAGCTCTCGGTGAAACAGTGCAAAACCCCGCCACAGCTCTCCACATCACCTTCTTTGAGTATATCCAGTGTATCGTGTTGTGCATCACGGGTATGAATTATCACTGGTTTGTTTAATTCATTTGCGGCCTGCATATGCACCTGAAAACTGCTCATCTGCTGTGCACGGGTTTCTTTGGCGTAGTAATAATCCAGACCTGTCTCACCAATAGCAACTACCCTGGGGTCTGAACCAAGATCAATCAGCTTCTGTAGCTTAACCGTATCATCCTGAGCATCACAGGGGTGAGTACCCACCGATATATCAATATTTTGCTGATCTTTGACCAATTCTTTCATGGCGGGGTAATCTTCAAGATTAATTGATACGCATAACATACGCTCAACATTTGCCTGCTGAATGGTATCCAGGAGCTGGTTGAAATCGTTATTGAAGTCTTTTAGATCGATGCGATCTAAGTGGCAGTGGGAGTCTATAAACATAAAATACGTCGTAGGTCATAAGTCATAGGTCAAAGCGGTGCGCCGTAGGCGCTATGTTTTAGACTTACGACCTATGACTTATGACCTACGACGGGGGTTACATAGTATGCGTAGCACGATCCGATTTAAGTGCACCAGCAAGATAGGTTTCGATTTTAGTACGTGTCTGGCCATTATCCTGCGGCCCGAACTGCACACCAATACCGGTAGATTTATTACCCTGGGCACCGGGTGGTGTCAGCCAGACGATTTTGCCTGCAACAGGTAAACGCTCTTTATCATCCATGAGGGTTAGCAGCATAAAGACTTCTTCACCCAGATTATAAGACTTGTTTGTGGGTATAAATAAGCCACCATTTGCCACAAATGGCATATAAGCTGCGTATAAAGCAGCCTTGTCTTTGATGGTTAATGAAAGTATCCCCTGTCTTGGTGCACCGCCTGCTGCCATTTCTTATACTCGTTTTATTTGTTTATTCCAGGATAATAGCAAATCTTCCCACAACAGTTGAGTATTGAGTGGAAATGATTGCAATCTTTTGGTTTGAGTTAATTGATCCAGATAGTCATACAAACCCTGCAGACTTGACCTGGGTATCAACTGAAGCAACTCACTCCGCTTATTCTCATGTATCAGGCTTGCTCTCTCGCCACACTGGTGTAACTTTATCAAATCCTGGACCCAGTCATAAGACCAGTTTAGCATATATCCCAGAGGCAACTTGTGTAGCTGCGCTGCCTGCTCAACCACAGGCTGGTTTTTTGCAACTCCCAGAAGGGCTGAGATCAACTGTTTGTGATGCTCCAGTATATCCTCATTATTTAAGTCCAGCGCCAACAGGGGCGCGCCATGTGCCAGGTTTAACAATTCATCAGCCTGCTCTATACCCTGCTCCAGTAACCAGCTTAATGCCACCGGCTTTTCAGGCACACTAAAACTAATCAACTGACAACGCGAACGTACTGTTATCGGTAGTTTTTGAGGGTTAGAACTCACCAGAATTAACACAGCATCGCTTGCTGGCTCTTCCAGCGTTTTTAGCAAACTGTTTGATGCATTAATATTCATATCATGGGCGTCAACAACCAATGCAACTTTATAACCACTATATTGACTGGTTAATGTAAGGTCTGTAGAAAGCTGTCTTATGCTGTCGACCTTAATCGCCTTGCCCCGCTCTTCAGCACTTAACACGAACAAATCGGGGTGTGTGCCAACTTCTAGTAACTTACAGGCGGAACACAAACCACAGGCATCAGCGTTTTCACCTGGTTTCTGGCATAACAGGCTATTTGCCAGCTGTCTCGCAAAATCCAGCTTACCCAGCCCTTGTGGCCCCACTAACAGTAAAGCATGGGGTAATTTCCCTGCCTGCTTCTGTTGCTGCACTTTCTGCCACTGGAGTTGTTGCCAGCTATAGACCATAAACATACCAAAATCTAAATTCACCAACTGCAAATAGTACTATCTGGGTGTATAAATTGCATAATTAAATTTCCCAACTACATCCCCTAACCTTAAATGGGATCTACCGTTAATCAGAATCTAGGTGAAGCCCACCTAAACAATACCAGACTGGCTATACTCTAAAAGGTGGTCCACGTACACTATAATGAGCCCCTCCCCAAAATATCACACGGGCAAAACCATAAATCAGGAGACTGTAATTATGATGTTAAATGTAGCCGGTAAAAACATAGAAACGAATGAACAGGGATTTCTATGTAACCTCACAGACTGGAATGAAGATTTCACCGAAGTTGTTGCAAAAAATGATGGTGTCGATTTATATAACGATCACTGGGAACTGATTCTCTATTTCAGGGAATATTATGAAGAAAATCAGACCTGCCCAACCATGCATAAAGTCGTGCGTGAACTGGGCAAAAAAAATGTAAATTTTCATAATCAGAAAGAATATGAAAAGCACATTTATAAGTTATTTCCAAAAGGCCCTGCACATGAAGTTTGCAAACTTGCCGGCTTACCTATGCCCCAACCAGACGATTAAAATATTATTGTTTTGTTATAGTTAACAAAAAGCACCCGAATGGGTGCTTTTTTATATGGGAGTTTTTCCCTTTAATTTCACAATCAAGATTAACTTGAGCTGATTTACAAAAAAATTTCACTATATTTTTATTTTCCACCCGAATAAGTGATTACAAATTAAAATATATCGCTATTATGTACTTACAAATTAAAGAAGGTCGGTACATTTAAAAGTTAAAAAAATGACGTAAAGGGAAAACTTGTAACCATATTGGAGAAATATATGTCATCTACAAATAATTCAAACATCGATCGTCGTGAACGCCCACGCGCATTAATTAACCGTCACATAAACTACAAACTCGACAGCGAAAATGCAGACTTCAATGCTGCTAAAATGGTCGACCTGAGCCAAACCGGTGTTCTTATAGAAATTTATGAAAAGCTGGACACAAAAACTCAGGTAACACTGCAAATTAAAGCCGACTCAGTTGACGAAGAACCTATTGAGATAATTGCTGAAATTGTGCGTATTGCAAAACCAGAAAATGATGAACAGTATTCATATGGCTGCGAAATTCTGGATGTTATAAATTTTTAGTCCTAATGAGATAGCTCTAAAAAACCACATTATATTATGACCTTTATTTCCATGTATTACCCAGGTTCGCACTAATAATTTCGGTACGCTAATCATCCGAGATAACAGATCTGCAGCCTGGATTTTTACTTACACCGAAATATCAGGGCTACATTAAAGTAAAAACCTTTAATTTCAATGCAACCATACTCTTATGAAATTTATATCCAGAAAGCCTTAAACGACTAAGACTTAACTAGTTCAGAAAAACATAATAAACCGGATAATTTTTCAACACAGTTAAGATCAGGCAGAAAAAGTCAAACTGACCCAAAAGTTAATCAATAATTTAATCTTCTGCTACACCACCTGCAGCACCCACCATTCAATTGACAGAAACCCATTTTATATCGACATAAAAATCGAATTTCACATAATCTTCACATCAGATTGACATCTAATACACGACGTTTATTCAAATATCACATCACCAGTTAAAAACATTTAAACGGAGACTAAAAATGAGAATTCATATAGGTATATTTAAGCAAGCAGTATTAGGGGAACCAATTATCAGTCTGGGTTTTCTTACCGGCTGTAACGATGATGATAAAGCCCAGTTAAGAGTTATTCATGCATCACCAGATGCACCGACCGTCTTTGCGTATAAAATCTGCTGCATCTGACATGCTTGAACTAACAAATGCCTTTTTACTTTTAGCTCGTGAATCTGACAATCAACTAACAAGCAATTTAGTAAATATCAACGACGTCATCAAAGAAGAAATAGAGCAGTATAATATTGTAAAAGATAAAAAATATGTCGATATCAAATTAATAGAAAACACCACCATAAAAATAAACACCTCGGGTAAAGCACTTTCTGTTTTATTTGGCAATTTAATAAGAAATGCCATCGATTATACAGAAGAAGGCATTATCGAAATAATAATCGACAACCATAGCGTAATCGTTTCAGATTCAGGTAAAGGCATGGAAGACACTCAAATAAATAATATTTTTACACCCTACTATAGAGGGTCAGAAACAACAAACCCGGCAGGTCATGGTGTAGGAATGACAATTGTTAAACGTTTTTCAGATCGCTTTAACTGGCCTATTTCAATTAAAAGCGAGTTAGGTAAAGGCACTGAAATTACAGTCAACTTTGGAAACTGATGAGTCAGTGTTATTCTGGTTTAAAGCTACGTTAATAATGGCAATACAAAGCAGAAAGCCAATGTCAGGATTAAAACATCATTCATAACGAGAGCATCAGCGACACTTAAAGCACATGAGGTGCTTTCAGACATAAATAGAACCTCTAATTAGCAAAACAGTGCTGTTACTGAAGACTTTTAATTCACTTCGCTAAATACGAACAATAATGATATAATATTCGAATTTTCCATACTTTAAAATTAGTCTATATTGGCTAGTGGTACTGAAGAAGGAGATCAGGATGCTAATCGATATTCAAACATGTAATATTACCTGACATATACAATGTAAGGCTCTTAAAAATAAATCACTTAACTATCTCACTTAATACAAATAGACTGATCACACATAATGAATAATTCATCTACACCCAGACAAGACTCACAGCAGTACAAATCTCGCCCAATGGTCGACCTGTTAATCAGCCTCATTATTCCTTCTTTTATCCTGATGAAACTTAGTGATGCTGAAAACCTTGGTGCAAGCGGCGCACTAATAACCGCACTTGCTTTCCCCCTTGGCTGGGGTTTGTTTGAGTTATTCAAATATAGAAAATTTAATTTTATTGCCTTACTTGGGTTAATCAGTGTGGTATTAACCGGCGGCATCGGCCTGCTACAGCTTGATACGCAATGGCTTGCGATTAAAGAAGCCGCCATTCCAGGATTGATTGGCCTGGCGGTATTAATATCCACTCGCACACGCTACCCATTAATCAAAACCCTGATGTATAACCCGAGTATTTTAAATGTCGAAAGCATTCAGCAGAAACTCGATGAGAATGATAATAGTGCGGCATTTGAAGCGCGTTTATTAAATGCCACTTATCTTCTGAGTAGTACTTTTCTATTTTCATCGATAATGAATTACGTACTTGCCAAATGGATCGTTACCAGCCCCAGTGGCAGCGCCGAGTTCAATGAACAACTCGGTCAGATGACCCTGTTAAGCTACCCAGTTATTGCGATTCCCTCCATGTTAATGATGATGGGCATTTTTTATTATTTATGGCGAACCATACATGGCATGACAGGGCTACCACTAGAAAAAATTCTTGTTACACGACAGCCAGAAATTAAAAATTGAAAAAGATGATACGATTTCGCTTGCAATCATTCATTGAACATAAAAATGTACAAAACGGAATTATCTTTCTAATTCTCATTAATGCCGCACTACTGGGTTTAGAAACATCAAAAACAGTAATGCAGCAGGCCGGACAGCTCATTCTGGTTATTGACAGGTTCATCCTCACAATATTTGTTGCAGAGATCATAGTGCGCATCTATGTCTATGGGCGTGGCTTCTGGCGAGATCCCTGGAGCCTGTTTGATTTTACCGTGATAGCTATTGCGTTGATCCCGGCCTCAGGCCCCTTTGCTGTATTACGTGCCTTACGAGTGTTGCGTGTTTTACGCCTGCTGACTATGGTGCCCTCAATGCGTAGAGTCGTTGGTGCTCTGCTGGGTGCAATACCCGGGCTGGGGTCTATTGGTCTAATGCTACTGGTTTTTTATTACGTGTTTGCAGTGATTGCCACAAACCTGTTTGGTTCGGCTTACCCACAGTGGTTCGGTACTTTGGGAAGTTCATTTTATACCCTGTTTCAAATTATGACGCTGGAGAGCTGGTCTATGGGTATAGTTCGACCAGTGATGGAAAACTTCCCCTATGCCTGGGTATTTTTTGTTCCTTTCATTATGGTTGCTACTTTCACTATGCTAAATCTGTTTATCGCCATCATTGTCAGTGCTATGCAAAATTATAGTGCGGCAGAACACCAGGAAACCGTGCAAGCACTACAACAGACACAAGATCACATCGAGATAGATCTTCAAAAAGAAGTGCAGTCATTACGAACCGAAATTATAGAACTTAAACAGCTAATGGTAGAAAATCTGCGTAATCACTAAGATTGCTCCTGCTTAAGCAAAGTCGAGACTGTGAGGCTTACTCGGGCTTATTATAACTAACTGAATAATTATTCCTTGCAGGCATTGAAAACAGTACAGGCTGGTCTAATTATATGAATTTCTTTTTTCTATTTATTATGAAGCAAAAAAACATACCTGCTTTTGATTTAATAATTACTGACTGATATTAAGATGCCAAAAAAAAACCAGCTTGAATGCTGGTTTTAACTTTAAGTAGTAGTGCGAAAAAGCTTACCATCTACTTCACTTTATTAGTCTATTAACAATTTAATCTGCTGCTGAACCGCCGGCAGGTCCACCGAAGCATCCACTACCTTAATTCTATCTGGCTCAGCCTTAGCCCGTGCCAGATAAGTACTTCTAACTCGATTAAAAAATGCATCACGTTCCTGCTCAAAACGATCAGGTTCACTACGTTTACCGGCGCGCGCTCTACCTATTTCAATTGGCGCATCTAGCAGAATAGTTAAGTCTGGGCGCAGGTCACCTAGAACCCAGTTCTCCAAACCTTCTATACGCGCGACGTCCAGTTGACGACCACCGCCCTGATAGGCATAGGTTGCATCAGTAAACCGATCACATAAAACCCATTTCCCTGCATCCAGTGCAGGCTTAATAACTTTTGCTACATGTTCTGCGCGAGCTGCAAACATTAACAGCAGCTCGGTATCATCTGACATGCCTTTAAAATTTTCGCCTAGTAGCATTTCACGTAAGGCTTCACCCAAAGGTGTTCCACCGGGTTCACGGGTTTCTATATAATCGATGTTTTTTTCATTAAGCATCGATTTAATAAATTCCATATTAGAGGTTTTCCCTACACCTTCTGAACCTTCAAGCGTAATAAATAGTGGTTTTGTCATTATTTCTTTTTCTTTTTACGTTGATGAACATCGACGGCATGCTCATGTTCTTCCAAAGTCTTTGAAAAAATATGTCGACCTGATTTATCAGACATGGCTACAAAATAAATATACTCAGTGCTGTCTGGGTGACTAACTGCATCCAGGGCACCCTGCCCTGGCATGGCTATGGGTGTAGGGGGCAAGCCCTTTCTAGTATAGGTATTGTAAGGGGTGTCTTTACGCAGATCCCGAAAACGAATATCGCCATCGTATTTATCACCAATACCGTAGATTACGGTTGGGTCGGTTTGCAGACGCATACCTTTACGCAGGCGATTAATAAACACCCCGGCAATACGTGTACGCTCTTCTGGAATCGCGCTTTCTTTTTCAACAATGGAGGCCAGAATTAAAGCTTCATATGCATTCTTTAAAGGTAAATCTACATCATGGCTTTGCCAGGCTTTCTTCAGGCGTGTCTGCATTTGTTGATAAGCCTGCTTTAGCAAATCAACATCACTCATGCCTTTCGGAAAACGATAGGTATCTGGAAAGAAACGCCCTTCGGGATGCTCACCAGCACGACCAATTTTTTGCATGATCTGTTTAGGGCTTAAATTTTTTAACTCATGTCTTAAATCAGGTGATTGATTAACTTCCTGCATCATTTGTTTAAATGTAATACCTTCTACCAGAGTAAGACTATAGAGTTTCACCTTACCTTTTTTCATTAACGCGAACAGCTGAAAAACATTGAGTTCAGGGCTTAACAGGTACTCCCCTGCTTTCATTTTTCTGGCGTTACCGGTCACTCTTGCCCAAACAGAAAAATACATACGGTTTGAAATTATTTCTTTCTTTTCCAGATCGCGTGCAAGTGCGGACACACTGGTACCAGGCTTGAAGTTATAAATCGTTTCGCCGGACACCCCAAGCGGTTTACTTAAAAAGAAATAGAAGTCCACGGCGACGACTGTTATAGTTATAAAAAGCAAGCCGATTATTTTTTTAACCATTCTTTAATATCTCTAGATTTTTCTACATAAAAATAAGCGGTTAAATTACAAAAAATTAAACCTGAGACGTTCCTAATACGTCCTTTAGCTTACCCACCAAATCACATTTTAAAAATTCTGTCACATTATCATTTTCGATAATTTTATTCACATTCCACAAACCTATAATGCTATTGGTCAAAAACACCGCATCCATCTGTAAAAAATTCTGTTTACTTATTTCAATGACATTCACAGGTATATTCAGCTGCTCCGCCAGTTTGATCACCTGTTGACGCATTACACCCTCAACGCCACATTGATCTAATAGTGGCGTGTAAAGCTCATTATCAAGCACACAAAACACATTACTCATGGTGCCTTCAATAATATGTTGCTGGTTATCCAGCATAAAACCTTCAGCAATATCATCATGCAAGAATTCATTTCTGGCAAGCACATTATCCAGTCTGTTCAGGTGTTTTATTCCCGCTAATAATGGATTCATTGAGACAGGTGTCTGACAAAATACTGCTGTAATACCCTGAGTATTTTGTTGAGTATAATTTGGCCAGGGATACACTGCTGCGACCCGGGTCACGCTATCACCCGAGGTATAAGCATAACCTCTTCCAGACACACCTCGACTAATTATCAGTTTTATAACGGAGTTATTTTCTGGTTGGAGTTTTTTAATATCTTCTAACCAGACAGACTCTTCAATAAAACTCAGAGATAAACGCTTGCATGCCTGTTGCAGACGCTGCATATGCTCATCCCAAAGCGCTAACTTATGATTACTATACGCAATGGTTTCAAATACGCCATCACCATATTGAAAACCACGGTCACGAACATCTATGTTTGAGCCTACACGTCCATTAATTAAAAAACTACTCATCACTTATCTCAATTGTTCTGCAAGTGTTTATTGCCTGATTGCAAGGCTTGAATCATTCCTTTGGCTTTTGCTCGTGTTTCGTTTAACTCATTGAGCGGATTTGAGTCAACCACAATTCCGCCACCTGCTCTAAATTGTAGTTTATCATTATCTCGAGTGATGGTTCGAATCAAAATATTTAAATCCATACTACCGTCGTGATTTAAATACCCCAGAGAACCTGTATATGCCCCTCGACCCACCTGCTCAAGCTCGGCGAGAATTTCCATACAACGAACCTTAGGACAACCCGTTATCGTGCCACCGGGGAAAGTTGCTGCAATTAACTGGCCCGGGGTTACATCCTCTCTGGGATTGCCCCGTACATTTGAAACAATATGATGTACATGTCGATAGCTCTCCAGCACCATTAACTCATTCACCTCAACACTGCCAGGCTCACACACGCGCCCCAAATCGTTTCTTTCCAGATCAATCAGCATAATATGCTCTGCACGCTCTTTAGGGTGCGCGAGTAATTCTGAAGACAAACTGTTATCCGTCTCGGTATTTGTTGAACGAGGCCGCGTGCCTGCAATGGGGCGGGTTTCCAGACAACCATCTTTGTATTGTATTAAACGTTCAGGAGACGAGCTAATGATAGCTTTACGCCCTAATGTAACCAACGCATTAAATGGTCCAGGGTTTGACTGACATAACTGGTTAAATAAACTGGCATGATTTACCTGACTGGTTAATCGAGCTTGCCAGCAGCGAGATAAATTCACCTGAAATACATCACCGTCGATAATGTATTGATGAAGCTTTTCTAAGTGCTGCAAATATTGCGTTTCATCATCTTCGTGAATATCACTGATATCAAATGTTTGCAGATACCCAGTTTTTGAGTTGAGATTTAGTTGCGCCAAATCTGTTTCGATCTGTATTTTACAATCTGCAAAATCGGACTCACACACCAGAAAAGCCTGCTGTGTATGTGAATCAATAATAACCGCCGCCGGCATACGAGTAGCAAATGCAACAGGCAGGCCATCTTCTGCTGGAGGTAAATACAAACCGGTTTCTATTTGCTGCGCTAACTCATAACCCAAATATAAAAACCAGCCACCTTTGAAAGGTAATTCAGTTTGTATTAACTCATCAGTTTTTTCAGCCAACCATGCCTGATCTAATTGCTTAAGAAAGTCAGAATCATCAGAAGCTATAGTTTGTTGAGGGCAGGCAAATAAAATATCGAAGCGTGCAATATTATTATTGTCTTCACCGAAAATAGTGGTTTTATTGCTGGTAAGTAAATGAGGGTATCGTTCAGGGTGACTTGCATGGAGTGCAAGTAGATCAGGAATATCTTTAAGGGGCTGGATGATTAAAGAATGAGCCATAATCAATCTTTAATATGAAAAGAAAACGAAAACGCAAATTAACGCAAATTAACGCAAATAAAAGCAAAAGCATTAATAGAGCGTTGTGTGCCGAAGGCACACAAACTAAAACATTTGCGTTTATTTGCGTTCATTTGCGTTTTCTTGTGCCTTTAAGCTTTAGATTTTCTTAAACAACACAGTACCATTAGTGCCACCAAAACCAAACGAATTTGATAACGCGATATCAATTTTCATATCACGGGCTGTGTTGGGCACATAATCCAGGTCACAGTCTGGATCCTGGTTTTGCATATTAATGGTTGGTGAAGCAACCTGGTCGTGCAGGCTCATTACTGAAAATACGGCTTCAACACCACCCGCAGCACCCAATAAATGACCTGTCATAGATTTGGTTGAAGTTACCGCTAAAGATTTAGCATGATCACCAAACGCCGCTTTCATTGCCTGGGTTTCAGCAACATCACCCGCCGGTGTTGATGTTCCGTGCGCATTAACAAACTGAATATCAGTGGTATTAACACCTGCATCTTTTATAGCATTTAACATGCATCGAGCAGCACCTTCGCCACCCTCTGAAGGACTGGTCATATGGTAAGCATCACCACTCATACCAAAACCGGCCATTTCACAGTAAATTTTCGCCCCTCGTGCTTTAGCATGCTCATACTCTTCCAGTACCAGCACTCCTGCACCGTCACCAAGAACAAAACCGTCACGGTCTTTATCCCACGGACGACTGGCACCTTCAGGATTATCGTTATTACGTGATAATGCACGTGATGCCGCAAACCCGCCGATACCCAATGGCGATGAAGCTTTTTCTGCCCCGCCAGCAATCATTACATCAGCATCACCATAAGCGATCATACGTGCAGCCATACCGATACTATGCGTACCGGTAGTACAAGCTGTAACCAACGCAATATTAGGGCCTTTAATGCCATATTTAATAGACAGGTTACCGGAAATCATATTGATAATTGAACCGGGAATCAGAAACGGGGAAATCTTTCTTGGACCACCTTTTTCAAGCAGATCTTTATTCTTTTCAATCAGAGGTAAGCCACCAATGCCAGAACCGACAGCAACGCCGATTCGCTCTGCATTTTCTTCAGTAATTTCTATTCCAGAATCTTCTATCGCCTGAGTTGAAGCGGCCATGCCGTAATGGATAAACGTATCCATTTTCTTCAGGTCTTTTTTGGGAATATACTCTTCAGCGTTAAAATCTTTAACAGTACAGGCGAATTTTACTGCATGTTCAGAAGTATCAAAATCGGTGATAAGAGCGGCACCACTGCGGCCTGCAAGGATACTATCCCATGAAGACTTCAGATCATTGCCCACAGGTGAAACGATACCTAAACCGGTAACGACAACGCGACGTTTTGCCAAGAGTATTCTCCAGCTATGTTAATAACTATTTAGTCACTGCTACGAGTGAGAATCCTGAATAGTATTGCTCTGGATCTCTGTCTTTGCAAGATTAAACCACGTGAAGCAGTAAAAACTGGCTTACCTGACCAATACAGCAGGAGACCGTAGTAATGACAGTATTTATGATTATCTTACTATAAGAGAACATACACATGTCTAAATTAATAGCTGAGTTTGCTCTAAAAATTCTGTTCTACATTTTTGCTATAGCAGAAACGCAAAAAGGGCAGGCACTACGCCTGCCCTTTTTGTTGGACTGAATTAACTGTTAGCGTTAACGTAATCCAGTGCCTGCTGAACGGTAGTAATCTTTTCAGCATCTTCATCAGGAATTTCGCATTCGAATTCCTCTTCCAAAGCCATAACCAGTTCAACGGTATCTAATGAATCAGCACCCAGGTCATCAACAAAAGAAGCTGTATTGGTTACTTCATCTTCTTTTACGCCTAGCTGTTCTATAACAATCTTGCGAACGCGTTCTTCAACACTGCTCATGTAATTTTCCTCTCGTTACGAATAAGTGTGAGCTGCGCGGTATTTTAGAGAATATCGACACAGACTACCAGTTATTTTTTAATCTAATTATTCAGGCATAAAAACCAATAATTTCAACAACTTAAAAATAAATCATTAAACCAAATCAGAACTTATACCTGGTCATTTTTTAACCTCCCCCTTAGAAAAAGGGGGATTTAGGGGGATTTAATCTCCCCCAGCCCCTCTTTTATAAAGAGGGGTGCCAAGCATCACTTCAAGTGAGTTCTGTATACATTTGTAGCGCCCAACTTACCCACTACGGCATATACATACCACCATTTACATTAATGGTTTCACCGGTAATGTAAGCGGCTTCTGGAGACGCCAGGAATGCCACTGCATTTGCAATATCCTGTGGATCACCCAGTTTGTTCAATGGAATTTGAGAAATTAAAGCCTCACGCTGCTCTTGCGGTAACTCACGTGTCATATCGGTATCAATAAAACCCGGCGCTACCGTATTCACAGTAATACCACGAGAGCCAATCTCCCGGGCCAGCGATTTACTGAAACCCAGAATACCCGCTTTTGCAGCAGAGTAGTTTGTTTGCCCTGGGTTGCCCGTTAAACCAACAACAGACGCGATATTAATAATGCGGCCCTTGCGTGCTTTCATCATTGGGCGAACAACCGCTTTAGACAATTTAAAAATTGATGTCAGATTGGTTTGAATAATGTCATTCCACTGATCATCTTTCATCATCATTAAAAGATTATCGCGAGTAATACCGGCATTATTAACCAGAATACTAATTGCACCAAACTCATCTTTAATGGCTTTGGTGACATTGCTGATTGAGG
>Ga0316204_10007759_pt1 | contig 15409 bp, 10 predicted proteins | sample 6monrhotite_MG_2_FD_205661 | JGI IMG/M metagenome (GOLD analysis project Ga0316204, IMG submission 205661) | Microbial mat bacterial communities from mineral coupon in-situ incubated in ocean water Damariscotta River, Maine, United States -... | ecosystem: Environmental > Aquatic > Marine >...
TGGGTACCCTTGAGTTTTGATATATCGGTTCTGGGTTTAACACATAACGATCTCATTCCATTGTAGAATGGGCTTTTCGTCTTAATTTACCTTAAGCCGCGATCAGAAATAATAGCAGATTTATATAGGAACAACAGTGCAATCATCGCTAGAAAACACCTCTCATGAGAATGTCACATTATTTCTTGCCTCCTCGTCGCCAAGAAGAAAGGAGTTGCTTGAGCAATTAGGTTTAGAGTTTAAACGCATTAATGCACCGATTGAAGAGGTGGCTTTGCCCAATGAAACGCCAGATTCTTTTGTGCTGCGGATGGCCATTGAAAAGGCTCTTTCAGGGTTTAATAAAGTGGCGGGTAAACGTATTTGGGTCATTGGCAGTGATACCGCCGTGGTTTTGAATGCCAGAGTGTTTGGTAAGCCAAAAAATACCGTAGACAGTCTTTCAATGTTAGGTAAACTCTCTGGACAAACACATGAAGTACTGTCGGCCATTGCTGTAGTTTATGATGGTGAGGTATTTTCGACCCTTAATAAAACTAAGGTTCAATTTAAATCACTGTCTGAGACCGAGATGCTAGCCTATATTGAATCGGGTGAGCCCTTAGATAAAGCAGGTAGTTATGCTATTCAAGGGCTGGGCGCAAAATTTATACAGTCAATAGAAGGTAGTTACTCAGCTGTCATGGGATTGCCGCTATTTGAACTGAATCAGTTACTGGTTGAATCTGGATATCAAGGACTTGTGAGATAGGAAGGTTTCCCTGTTTTTCAAAATCAATTAAAAATGTTAGATAAAGGCATGTAAATGCATAATGAAGAGAAAGTATTAGTCAATGTCACCCCGAATGAGACGCGTGTGGCTTGGGTTGAGAATGGCGTTTTGCAAGAGGTTTGGGTAGAACGAGCCAATAACCGTGGTTTGGTCGGCAATATCTATATGGGTAAGGTCGATCGCGTCTTGCCAGGTATGCAAGCGGCATTTGTCAATATTGGCCTTGAAAAATCGGCATTTTTACATGTCTCTGATGTTTGCCAGCATAAACAGGGCAGTGATTCTGAACCAGAGTGTGATGATATTTCAAAATTGCTCTATCAGGGGCAAAAAATTATGGTTCAGGTGGTCAAGGATCCGCTGGGTAGTAAAGGCGCACGAATCACGATGCAAGTGACCATTCCCTCCAGAATGTTGGTCTATATGCCCATTGAAAAAAGCTTGGGCGTTTCGCAGAAAATTGACAGCTCTGAAGAGCGGGAGCGCTTACGGGAGATGGTGAAGCAGATTCCTGAATTTAAAGATTCGGAGGGTGGCTTTATTGTTCGTACCGTGGCTGATGGCGTAGATTTTCATGAAATGCGTGCGGATATGATTTATCTGCAACGATTATGGAAAGGGGTTCAAGAGAAGGCCGCCAGCTCCAAAAAGCCGACGGTCATTTATGAAGACCTACCCTTGTTTCTTCGAATTATGCGCGACATTCCTATTGAACGCATTGAGAAAATCCGCGTTGACTCAACGGAAACCTTGAAAAAAATGGAGAGTTTTGTCGAGATGTACGTTATGGAGTTGACCAATCGATTGGGACTCTACCAAGGTGAACGACCTATTTTTGACTTGTATAATATTGAAGAAGAGCTGCAAAATGCACTGCACAAACGAGTCAATTTAAAATCTGGTGGTTATTTGATTGTTGACCAAACCGAGGCGATGACCACCATTGATGTGAATACAGGCGCTTTTGTCGGCCATAAAAATTTAGAAGAAACGATTTTTAAAACCAACCTTGAAGCGACTCAGGCGATCGCGCGTCAGCTTAGGCTTAGAAATCTAGGCGGCATTATTATTCTGGATTTTATTGATATGGAGCTCAAAGAACATCAACAGCACGTATTAACGGCCTTGAAAAAAGAGTTAAGCAAAGACCGTGTTAAGACCTCTATTAGCAGCATTTCAAATCTAGGTTTGGTTGAAATGACACGCAAAAGAACGCGAGATAGCTTAGAGCGAACGCTCTGCGAACCTTGCTCCGTTTGCAATGGACGAGGTACGGTTAAAACCTCGGAAACGGTCGCGTTTGAGATTTTTAGGGACATTACACGTATGGCACGTTCATTTGATGCGGATAAGTTTCGTGTGATTGCTGCAGAATCGGTGGTGTCCAGAATTATGGATGAAGAATCAAGCAGTGTGGCTGAGCTGGAGGTGTTTTTGAATAAAAGCATTCGTTTTCAAGCAGAGAGTAGCTATGCCGCAGAGCAGTTTGATGTAGTCATGGTGTAATCGACTTGTTCAGAGCTGCCTTAAGTTCTCTAGGAATATTAAATAAATGGTTGTAAAACACTCACATCATTTTTTACAGACATTATTTGCCATTTTTGTGGGCTATCTCTTGCTCACGAGGCTTTTTATTTCGTGGGTTCAATACGCTCCAGATTCATTTGTTTCAACAGCAGAATGGGTTTCGAGTAGCCAAATTTCTTTTGAAGATATTGATGTTCAACAAGATTGGTTAGGGTTTCAATTTCAAATACAAGACTTGGAAATCAAACATGCGGATTATGAAATCCAAATCCATGGTGTGGATGCAGATATCAATGTTTTTTCTCCATTAGTTCCCACCATGAAATTTGGTCATTACCTTGAAATAGAGCAAGGTAGTTATCATTCTAAAAAAGCACCTGCAGAGTCTGTTGATGTGGACATTTCGGGAATCGATGTGAATCAACTCACGCAAATTAATTTGGATATTAGCCAGCTTTGGAAGCGGGTTAAGGTCTCAGATTTGACGTTTAATAATCTCCTCGGTTCGGGTGTCACGTTTCGTATCTATGATTATCAATCTCTAAAAGGCGCGCAGCTGAGCGTTGTGTCGGAGTTTGGTTTGGCTTATCAAAACAGTTTAAACTTTGAACGTTTCAGTTTTAAATCGACGTTTAATCCCACTATATGGGGCGGGATAGATCAGGGTGAACTCAGTGTCTCTTCTTTTCAACCTTTAAGAGTAGAGGCCGTTGCTCAATTTTTACCTAGCGTTTGGCATGAAATCCTACCAACGGGTGAGTTGATTATTGATTTAAATGCTGAGGTTTCTGACTCCCACATTTCAAAGTTAGTCCTCAATTTAAGCAGTCAGTCACTAAAATGGTCACAAGCCAATCAGACCTTGCCTAAAAACATTGGTTTAGAACTCGTTTGGGAATCACACCTGCAAAATATCAAAACGCACTTTAAAGACTGGCGTTTTAGATTATCCAAAATTCAGTTAGATAATAAATATATTGAAGCGGTTTCGCCAATCGAATTAAACTTTGAAGAAAATCAGTTGCTTCGCTTTAGTTCACAACACTTTGATATTGAACCCTTTAAAGTCATCGTTAAGTCGTTAGTTCCCAATCCACATATCAGCGCGCTATTTGACCAAACCTCGGACTTTTCTACAGAAGGTTTAAGTGGACAGTTTAATTGGCAAACGTTTGAGCTTCCAGATTTGCAGTTAACAATTAAAAAAATGTCTATCCCTGTGACGGCCTATCCTGGATTAGAAATTCAGAATTTAAATATTTCTAAAAACTCGCAAGAGATGGTGTTTCAAACCAATCACCCTGTGTTGTTAATGGAGCCTAGGGTTCATAAGCAGGCGATGAAAATTGATTTACCCAATTCCATTACAGTACAACATTCATTAAAAGAGGGCCGCTGGGCTTTAGATGAGTTGCAATTTGAAATTGATAATCGCCCCATAGTGCTGAGTGCAAAAGGAAATTTTGACGGCTATATTGATGCAAATCTATCGGCCGATATTGGCAAAATGAGCACATTAAAGCAGTATCTTCCTTATGAATTTTTATCGACTGATTTGCAAGATTGGTTAAAAATGGCCTTGATTGATGGACGTAATATCAAAGCCTCTGCACAGCTACAAGGTGATTTAAAGGATTTTCCTTTTACAGAAGGAGAGGGGCTTTTTAAAGTGAAAGCCACACTAGATAAAGCTTATTTAAAATTTTCACCTGACTGGCCAAGATTGGAAAACTTTAGCAGTCAAATTGAGTTTACCCCTTATCAATTAAAGATTACCTCTCCTAAAGTTTATTTGGGTGCCAAAACGCACGCAAGGGAAGTGGTTGTGCTGATTGATGATATCGATCAAGAAGACGTGGCCTTGAAGATAAAAGGGCAGGTAGACACTCAGTTTGAACATGCAATGGAGTACCTTTCCATTTCGCCACTCGCCAAAAGCTTGAGTATGGACGCTTTCATCGATAATACCACTTTTAGCGGACCTGTGAGCTTAGGCTTGTCTCAGGTTTGGGTGCCTATCTCAGGTTACGAAAAGCAAACCGAAAAAGTGTCGGGTATGGTGCATTTTAAAAAATCAGCCATGACAATATTTGGAAAAATTCCTATTGAAAGCATTCTAGGTTCTTTGGCGTTTACTGAAAAAGGTGTGAAGGGCCCTAAACTTATCGCGAATGTTTTTAAAAATCCAAGCCTCTTCCGTATTAATACCGCACAAAAAACGGAAATGATTTCTATTAAAGGTTCGGGATTTTTTTTAGAAGATAAAAATCCTTTTTTCGCCAGTGCGTTGCCTTGGAATTTAGATATTAAAGTCCCGATGAATGCAGAGAGCCAGACGAATGACGACACTGAAAACAGTGCGTCAGTTGAAACCCGCCTAATAATCGATTTAAGCAAAACAAAAAGCTTATTACCTGCACCACTCGACCAAACCGCTTTGAAGGGTAAGGTTGTGAGCCTCACAGCACTTTTGGCGAAAGAATCGATGGATGTTCAGGCGGATATTGCTCATCTTCTTTCTTTTAAGGGTCGTTGGAAGCATGTCGATAATCAGTTCCAAGCCCAGAGGATAAGGCTTCTGTTGGGGGGCGATTCGAAGAAGGCGCTAAGTCAAGAAATTCTTAAAAAACAAGGATTGGATTCTTATATTAAAGGAGGCTTACCAGAATTAGATTTAGATGCTTGGATCACTCAAGCGAATGATTTACCCATTCATGATTTATGGTCAGATGAGACTTCTTTATCCTTGGACTGGACCCCCTCTTTAATTGAGATTAAGTCACTTAGATTCTTGAATAGCAATTACCCTGATGTGAGTATCGAATGGTTAAAACGGAACTTAAAAACGGTTCTTCAGGTGAGAAGTCCGGATGTATTAGCCAATGCGGTCATTAAAGCCGAATCTCCTGTTGAGATGAATATTGAGCGTTTAAAGCTCTATACGGTAGACTCAGTAGAGTCACAAGCCTCATTAGAGATTGAGTCTGCGGCATGTCATTCAGAATCGAAACAGGGTGTTTTATGGCCTGATATACAATTTAAGGGTAAAAACATTGTGATTGATGATTACCTGATTGAGATGTTGGATTTTTATTTAACAGATTCTGCGGATCATTTAGCGATTTCTAACTTATCGGGGGCTTTTGGTCATAAAGCAGGGCAGATGATAGGCCAATATTGGTTTGGAAAAGCTCACAATAAAAGTAAGTTGTCACTGTCTTTAAACTCAAACAATGTAGCGGAGGTTACTCGTTTTCTTCAGCTTAAAGAGGGCTTTACCGGTAATAAAGCCAATGTTGAAACTCGTCTTGAATGGGTGGGTGGTGTGGAGTGTTTTTCAAAGAAAGAGATAACGGGTCAACTGGACTTTGTATTAGAGGATGGGTCTATTGAAAATATTGAGCCTGGTTTTGCCCGTTTAATTGGCTTGCTGAGTGTTGAAGCGCTCGCTCGACGTTTGCAGTTAAATATGAAAGACGTGACGAACAAAGGCATGGTTTATGATCAAATAAAGGGGCATGCAAACTTTAAATTAGGCCAGTTGCATTTGGACTCATTTAAGTTAAAAGCCCCGTCTGCCAGTGCAGAGCTATTTGGTCAAGTCGATTTATTAAAAGAAGAATTCAACCTTAAAGCTAATGTCACGCCTGCGATAGGCGCTTCCATGCCTACAATTGCCGCCTTAGCGGGCTACTCGAATCCTTTAGCGGCTTTAGCGGTATATACCGTGATGAAAGTGCTTCCTGGTATTAATGAGAACTTGGTTACTTATCAGTATGACATTACGGGGCCTTGGTTAGAGCCTAACATTACCGATGTTAACAAGCCGTCTAATGATGAGAGTTATGGCTTTGAAAAAGAAGAGAGCATTTTAGATGCTCAGTAAATAAGTGACCAAGCTGAATCTTTGAGCTTAATTTTTAATCCGTTTATTGTGCTTAAACTTATTCAGAGGCTCCTTAATTGACAGATTTAACTAGGTTGGTTGAACGATGTGTTCTGGCTCAACATACTCACTACTTTCAGGGTCTGTGGCAGGGTAGGTGAGATGCCATATAGCCGTAAATTGTTCGGAGTCTAAGCGATTCTGAAGGAGTAAAATGGCTTGCGTATATTGTTCTACATAGATGTAATTGCCCCGCCGAACAGACTGCCAAAGATGACGATATTTTTGTGGTAAAAAAGGTTTAAAATGCGGCAGTAGTCCAAATCCTTCTTCAATATTGGCAATGCGCTGTATCACTTCTTGCCTTGCCGCATAGGCATAAATTTTCTGCTGGTTATCAAATAGTTTTCCAATCCAAAACAGGGCGGCTGCCGTAATTAGGAAACTAATAATTGGGCTATCGAATAAAAAAGCCCCTAATAGTGTGAAGGTGGCTAATAAAATGGTCGCAACGGGCAAGGTGAGAATGGATATCCAAATTTTATTGCCCTTTAAGTTATCGGTAATCGCTTTAATATCGAAGTCTTGTGTATCAACTTGAGCTAAGCGTTGAAGCATCTCTTGCGGAGAAGGAATGGCAATGTCTTCCACTTTATCAGTGAGTGAACTTTTTATCTGATCCATATTCTTTTGGCTGCTTCTTTATTTTTATTTAATTAGCTCGAGGCTGTTATCGCTGTATCTGATCGTGCTTAAGAAGGCTTTAATTAGGCCTCTAAGATTTTTTTTTCTCTTTTGGCTTACACTGCTGTTGGCATTTTACTGAGAAACGTTGTTTTTGTTCAAGAGCATAAGCCGTCATTTTTCCGCCCCATAAACAACCCGTGTCCGTTGAGTGTACTTGGTACGCATCAATTTCTCCTAAGGTAGACCAATGGCCAAAAAAAATATCGTGATCCTTATTTTTTCGATTTGGAAAAACAAACCAAGGTTCGTAAGGCGCAATAGAGGCTTGGCTTTTAGCCTGACTGGGAGCTGATTTCAGTTTAAACTCTAATTTTCCATTGGCATCACAATAACGCATTCTGGCGAAGGCATTGACGATATAACGTATTCTGTTCCAACCCGTTAAAGTCTCTTGCCACTCATTAGGCTTGTTACCAAAGAAGTGATTCACCAGCGCCTCTTTCCACGAACTGCTTTGCAGGTGTTTTTCAGCTTCTTTTGCGTAGCCAAGTGCCGCATTAATCGTCCATTGTGGAGGAATGCCAGCATGAACCATGACGGCGTCGTAAACGGGGTGTTTGACCATTAAAGGCTGATACCTTAACCAGTCGATGAGTTCTTCTACATCATTCGCTTGTAAAATATCTTGCAGGGTATCGGATTTAGAAGCAAACTTATCTAAACCTGCGTAAGCCGCTAATAGGTGAAAATCGTGGTTACCTAACACGGTTTTAGCTTGGCCTTTCTGTTCAAGCTTTTTAACAAAACGTAAACACTCAAGTGATTTTGGACCGCGGTTAACGAGATCTCCTACAAACCATAGAAAATCTGTTTCAGCCTGATAATCAATATGCCTTAATAAGGCTTGAAGTTCATCATAACAGCCTTGTAGATCGCCAATCACATAGGTGGTCATTTCGTTATCTCAATTTATTACGGGTTTATTTGATGATATAAATTAGCCAGTTTAACAAAGCCTTCAACAGGGATTGTTTCAGCTCGTGTGCTTGGATCTATTCCGCACTGTTCAATCTGTTCAGAATCCAGCCAGCCTTTTAAGTTATTACGTAAGGTTTTGCGTTTTTGGCTAAAGGACTGTCTGACAATGTCGCTAAACGTTTTTTCGTCATCAGCAATAAAAGGTTTTAGCTTGTGAGGAATTAAACGTACTATGGCTGAATCTACTTTAGGTGGTGGTGTGAAGTTCTCAGGACCTACGGTAAATAGATACTCTGTTTCACAGGCGTATTGAATCATAACGCTCAAACGGCCATAAGCTTTAATCCCAGGTTTGGCGGTAATGCGGTCGACGACTTCTTTTTGAAGCATAAAATGCATGTCCGTAATCTGATCGGCATAGTTTAATAAGTGAAACATAAGCGGACTAGAGATATTGTAGGGCAGGTTACCGACTATGCGGAGTTCGTGTTCTGACTCTGATAATTCGGTTGTTGATAATAAGCTCGCATAATCAAATTTAAGTGCATCCGTATGGTGAAGATGAAAGGCGGGTTTTGTGGCAAATTTGATTTTAAGTGGACCAATCAAGTCATTATCAATTTCAATAATATCGAGTCTTTTAACAATCTCAATTAAAGGCGCGGTGAGTGCCGCTTCACCTGGGCCAATTTCGACCATATGGTTATCGGGTCTTGGACGAATTGAGGCGACGATTTGAGCGATAATTCGACCATTATTTAAGAAATTCTGGCCAAATTGTTTTTTATGCTTATGGGACGAAGGACGCCCCGAAGGTTGTTTTGCCATGTATTTTCTCTAAGAGTTAGATGGATATGAGTATACGTGATTTTTAATATAAAACGTATTTGTTCTAAATGGTTCAGAGCTTCCTTAAGTTAAGACCTGCTTTGAATCATTTCTAAAGCCACTTCAATTGCATAACGAAAGCTTCGGTCATCGGCTTGTCCTGTTCCGGCTAAATCTAAGGCGGTACCGTGATCAACCGACGTACGAATAAATGGTAGGCCTAGCGTGATATTGACCGCATTACCAAACCCTATGTGCTTCAGTACGGGTAGACCTTGGTCGTGGTACATGGCTAATACGGCATCGGCCTGCTCTAAATACTTAGGCGTAAATAACGTATCGGCAGGTAAGGGACCGCTTAAGTGCATTTGAGATTTTAAGCGTTCTAGTACAGGATTAATTACATCAATTTCTTCGCGCCCCATGTGGCCATCTTCACCTGCATGGGGGTTAAGACCTGCGATTAAAATGTGTGGTTCTTGAATACCAAACTGATTTTTTAGGGCGTTATGAGTAATGTTCAGAACTTCTGTTAATAACGGCTGGGTAATTGTTTTAGGCACATCCATTAATGGCAAATGGGTGGTGACTAAAGCGACCCTTAATCCAGGGGTGGCCAGCATCATAACCACTTGTTTGGTTTGGCTATCTTCAGCCAACAGCTCAGTGTGTCCCGTAAAAGGATGGCCTGCTTCATTAATGACGCCCTTATGAACTGGGCCTGTGACCATGCCTGAAAACTCATGATGTAAACAGCCTTGAATCGCACGTTTTAACATTTGAATGACATAGAGGGCGTTGTCAGGATTGAGTTTTCCCATTTCGACAGGTACGGTGGTGGCAATATGTTCTATGGTAATTTGGTTTTTCTGGCTTGGCTGCGGGGCTAAAGAAGCCACATAGTCTTTAAAAGAGACGGTTAAACCCAAGGCTTCAGCACGTTGGCTTAATAAGGTTTTATCCGCTAACACCACCAGCTCCATTGGCCAGTCTGTTTGCGCCAGTTTTAATACTAAATCAGGCCCAATTCCAGCGGGCTCTCCTGATGTAATGACTAATCGTTGAGTCATAATTTATCCTATCCAGTCTAGTCACCGTTGAGTAAGAATGCTCTAGAGCACGGGCGACTTGATGCGAGTTATAAAACGCCTACTTCTGTTGTCAATTATTTCTAGCAGGCGAGATCAAATAGAGTGAGAAACCACTTTTTAGAGGTGGCTGGCGCTTACTTAAGAGGAGCGTTAAATTTCACTGTCTAAGCGAATTTCAATAAACGCTTCATCTTTTAGGCGACGTAACCATAATTCAAAGATTTCATTGGCTTTGCGCATGCGAATTTCTTTAATGGCCTGTTGTTTCTTATCATCTTCGGTGAGTTCAAGGGTTTGGATCTCTTCTAAAAATAGAATCATCCAGCCTTGCTCTGTTGCAATGGGTTCTAATGCTTGATTGGCTTTAAGGTTGAGAATACTGTTTTGCAGTCCTTCAGGAATTTCTTCGATGCTTTTCCAACCTAAATCACTGTTTGCATTGATTTGGGTAGGCACTTCAGGAAACTGGCTTTTTAAGGCTTTAAAATCTTCAATGCTGGTTAACGATTTTGAAAGTGCTAATAAATGAGTGGGTTTCGGCTGTTGAAGCGCCTGCTCATTAGGCATAATAAATCGGTGTAAATGGTAGGTTCTGTTCATGCTAGCACTGGAGCTTTGTTGATCAATGAGTTTAATAATGTGGAAACCACTTGGACTTTGAATAATTTGACTGACTTCGCCTATTGTCAACTTTGAGGCAGGCTCAGCAAAAAAAGTAGGTACCTCGGCTCGTTTAAACCAACCTAAAGAACCGCCATTCAGGGCCTTACTACCGTCTGAATAACGAACGGCCAGTTGACTGAACTCTTCGCCTAATGCAATGCGTTGATAAATATCTTCTGCTTTTTCTAAGGCTGTTTGGCGTTGTTGCGGCGTAGCAGATTCTGGAATCTCAACTAAAATATGCCCTAAGTGTAGCTTTTCATCACGGTTATCTAAGGCTTGGCGGTTGAGGTAGTTTTGAATTTCAGACTCTGTAATATGTGTTTGACTCAGTACTTCAGCTTCTCGTACTTTTTGAATCAAAATTTTGTCTTTGATTTGTTGACGCATAGTATCAAACCCATTAGGCATTTCTAAATTTAAGCGTTTTCTCAGTGCCATAAGGCTTAAGTTATTTTGTTTGGCGATGACTTCGAGCTGGTCATTAACACTTTCATCAGGCACTTCAATCCCCAGTCTTGCTGCGCGTTCCAATTGCAGCTTTTCTAGAATCAGGCGATCTAATACTTTTTCTTGTAAGACTTCCGCGCTGGGTTGAGCAATGCCTTGAGCAGACAGAGATTGCTGTTGAGAATACATTTGATCGTTGAGTTCACTTTTTAAGATCACTTGATCGTTAACGATCGCAGCGACTCGATCAATTAAGCTGTTTGCCAAGGCGGTTTGGCTAAACGAGAGTAGTGTCAAGGTAGCCGTGAGAGCAATCCAAAGCGGTTTTGCAACGAGAGACGTTAAAGGATGTGATGTTTGAGTTTTATTCATTATCTATTATCGTTTGATTATCTTGTTTAATGAGTTTAGCGTAACGCCAAGCGCGTTCAGTGCCTGTTTAAAAATTTAATTTCTGGGATAAGTTGTTTTTAAATGTTTGTTTTGCGGTACTTAACCCTTTTAATTCGAATTGAAATTGGATTTCATCATTATACAAGCCATTTGTGAGTTGTGTACGTTCTGCAATAATTTCAATCGCCCAGCAACAACTATCGTATCTGAGCCCCAAGTTTCTGTGATTAAGTTGTTGATTATACATGTCGTAGTTGACATAAGCACCTAGCTGCCAGCTTTGGGTGATTTGAGTATAGCCGCCTAAGCTTAAAGACTCTCTTTGTGAGGGCGTATCGTAGTTTGTTAACACATGATTGGCAAGTAAGACTCCGTAGTGTTTGGCATCGTATTTTATTCGGCTGTTAGCATGCAGGAGTGTGTAGTCTTCTTTGTTTAACTGCAGTGTGGATGAAAAGGACACGGGAGCGGCGTTAAGGCCCAGCTTTAAAAATACATCAGAGAATTTATCGGTTTGTGGAATATTGTCTCTTAAGCCAACTAATCGATCTTGAAAATAGGCAATTTGTCCAATTCCTGCGTCTGCGATCTGGCGGCCATTTTGATCTAATAGCCTTGTGGTTAGGGCGGCGGATATTTGATTGGCATCGCCAATACGATCAGAGCCGCTAAAGCGATTTAAAGCAAATAAATTACTAAAAGCCAGACTTCGACTTCCCGTATCAAACAAAGGTAAGTTGGCTTGGTTTTGATAGGGTACATTGAGATACTGTGCTTCGGGCTCTAATGTTTGTGTGAATGACTTTCCAAACAGCTCAAACTGGCGTTCAAAAATCAAACCGCCCTTTAAAGCAAACTGTGGAATAAATAGGCTATGTGTTGAATCGCCCGTATTGTTATGGCCATTGTCGTGCATTTGATACTGCGTTTGATTGCCAACCACGGTGGCTTTAATGGCACCGTAAGATCGACTCACTTGGTAGTCAATAGACGGTTTTAGGTTAAAGCGTAGGGCCTCTGGTCGACTATGTTCAGAAATGGGCAATACAAATTCGGTCGCACTGGTTTGTATATTGAAGCTAGCATTATCGATTTGATGGCGATATTTAAGGCCCACTTCTGGACGTTTTTCATAGTTTAAAGGGGCATTTCGTAAACGTAAATAACTTAAAACTTGCGCGTAAACTTGTAAGTCATCTTTTTGATAATTGAGTTTTAAATGGCGTGGTGTTTGAGTCACCGTATTAAGAGCGGAGTTGACCGGGATATCCGCGTAAAAATTTTCATCTGATGTCTCATGCCACAAAATGTGGCTGGTCAGGCCTTTTCCCCAGTTTTGACTGGCATCAAGGCTGGCGCGCCAGCGGTTCTCTACTGTATCTCCATTGATTAACTGACCTGCTGTATTGGCTGTGGCTAAACCTTCTGATGCGGCTAGCTGGTCTTGCATCCCTGAAACGTTGAGTTTTACGCTATGTTGAAGGTATTTATTTTGGTTAAGGTAACGAAACTCATTATCGAGCACCACCCCACGTTTGCTCATTGGAATGACGGTGAGAGTGTCATCCATATTTTTAGCAATATTAAAATAGTATGGAATTTTAAGGTATTGAATTTGTTCGTTGTATGTTAACGATTTGGTGCTTCCGAAGTCAGCAAATAAGAATCCCGTTGCTCTATCGGCTAAACTGTATGCAAAGTAGGGGGTGTAAAAAACGGGCACACCTTTAATTAATAAGGTGGTATTAAGACCGACGACTTGCTCGGTTTCGTTATTGATTTCAATTTCTTTAAATTTGAGTTGCCAATCTAGGGATTTATTTGGCTGCTGTTTACACACGGTTAAGGTGGCTGAATCGAGTTGAGCGGTAGCCCCTTGCTGTTGTATGTGAACGCGGGCGCTTTGACCATAAACTCGACTGGGTAGTATTTGGTACTGTGCATCAGTCAGTAAGGCGGATTGGCTTTGTTCATAAATATTAGCTTGCGTTGCATTCACGATCAGCTCAGGCTGATGTAACTCAACATGACCTGTAAAACTCGCTTCTTTTTGGTTCTGATCAAACAACATTTGATCACTTAAAACGACGAGTCCAGGTTGTTTTAAGATCGCATTACCCTCAAACAGGTAACGGTTTGTTGAGGGCTGAGTTAATTGATCCGCCTCTAACGTTTTTTTAGATTGAGTTGAATCAAACTCGACGGCATTTGAGCTTGGAGGAATGGCCTGTAAAGGCGAGATTAAGTCGGGCAAACAGAGTTGAGCGCTTTGCGGAGTGACTGCAAACAATGGAAAGCTTACGCTTCCTAATAACCCAGTGATGGTCAACTTGAATGCAATAGAGGTAACGGATCGTTTTTTAACTAGATTCCCCTGTTCTGCCACTGGCGGACAAGAGGCGCTTGATAACGTTTTATTCGATGTGTGTTGAACAATAAATTTGGATACAGAATTTGACATCAAGAGGATAATCATTAATTATTCGTAGATTGCATATTTTAACCGAGTATTGACCCATTATGAATGAAAGATTTGAAACGATGTTGGCGTGGCTGAATAGCCTGTCCTTATTAGCAGGTAGAGATGTCTCTCAGCCTGTACCTGCGTCGAGTGATGCGAGTTTTAGACGTTACTTTAGAATTAACGTAACGAGTTCTGAAGGTGAGGAAACGTCATACGTTATTATGGATGCTCCCGTTGAGTTTGAAGACTGCCAGCCGTTCATTGCGGTTTCGGAGCAATTGATTGACATGGGTTTGCAAGTGCCTAAGGTGTTGGAAAAGAATTTAGAGCTCGGTTTTTTATTGTTAACCGACTTAGGCTGTACGACTTATCTGTCGGTTTTAAACACCGCTTCAGAATCTACGGCTGATTCACTCTATCAAGCCGCGTTGAGTGCATTGGTGTTACTGCAACAACAAGGAAAAAAGTCGGCTGAGCAGCTGCCTAGCTATGATAATAAACTGTTAGAAACGGAGATGAACCTGTTTTCGGATTGGTTAGTTGATACACATCTCTCTCTATCCTTAGATAAAATTGAAAAGCAGAATTGGCAAGCCGTTCAAGGGGTGTTACAGCAGTCTGCTTTAGCACAGCCACAAACCTATGTACATCGCGATTATCACAGCCGAAACTTAATGGTAACCTCTCAAGATAATCCCGGGATTTTAGATTTTCAGGATGCCGTCAAAGGCCCTTTAACGTACGATGGCGTATCCTTATTAAGAGACTGTTACATTGCTTGGCCAGCCGAACAAGTGACGGAATGGCAAAGAAGTTATTTTCTCCAGTTGTGTGCCGCGAATTTAACAAACAAAAGCGAATGGGCCGCCTTTCAAAAATCTATGGATTTGATGGGGATTCAACGCCACTTAAAAGCCTCTGGGATTTTTGCCCGTCTACACCATAGAGATGGCAAAGACGGCTACCTGAACGATATTCCGTTAACGTTAAATTATATTGCTCAGGTGGGAGCGAAATATTCTGAAATGACCAGTTTAGTTCGCCTAATTGAAAACAGAGTCTCAAGGAAGCTTTGAATAAGTCCTTTAATTTCTGGCAACGCCAAGTTTTAGCCATCAAGGCATGGTTTTGAAGTGAACTCTAGAGTCCACAAAAAATCATAACGATGAGGGCAGGAACTTGGCTAAGCCCCGAAGGGTGGCCCTTCAAGTCAGCCTTTTCTTCGTTATGGATCTTGCGAATGGAATACCATTCCCTGCGATCCATGCCTTGAATAGACCAACTTGAAGGGCCACAGAATTTTAAAGGACTTGTTCAGAGCTTCCTTAACACTCACTCATTACATAATACGAATTTACAAAATTGAAAAACCTTATGCAAAAACAGCCTATCAAAGCGATGATTTTAGCCGCAGGGCGCGGTAATCGTTTACGCCCTTTAACCGATACGATTCCGAAACCTTTAATAGAAGTTTGTGGCAAACCACTTATTGAATACCATATTGAAAAGTTGGCGTCAGCCGGTGTAACGGAAATTGTGATTAACCATGCTTGGTTAGGTCATCAGCTCGAAAATGTACTGGGTAACGGAGACCGTTGGGATCTTACGATTCATTATTCACCAGAACCAGAAGGGGGGCTAGAAACGGCTGGAGGTATTATTAACGCTTT
>Ga0316204_10007760_pt1 | contig 15409 bp, 14 predicted proteins | sample 6monrhotite_MG_2_FD_205661 | JGI IMG/M metagenome (GOLD analysis project Ga0316204, IMG submission 205661) | Microbial mat bacterial communities from mineral coupon in-situ incubated in ocean water Damariscotta River, Maine, United States -... | ecosystem: Environmental > Aquatic > Marine >...
GCCGTGGTGAAAACCCGCGCTCCGAATTGGTGCGCCAACTGGATTGCCGTCGTTCCGATCCCGGATGAGCCACCATGCACAAGAAAGCTTTCGCCGCCGGTCAAACCGCCACGCATGAACACATTTGCCCAAACGGTGAAATATGTCTCTGGCAACGCCGCCGCCCGCACCATGTCCATCCCGTCAGGGATACGCAGGGCATGATCTTGATCAGCAACACAAAATTCCGCATATCCGCCACCGGGAAGCAAGGCGCAAACCGCGTCACCGACCGCCCAGCGAGTAACACCGGGGCCAACGGCAGCCACCGTTCCAGCCCCCTCTAGACCGGGCAAATCCGAAGCCGTTGGCGGTGGGGCATAAGCCCCTGCCCGTTGCAGCGCATCCGGTCGATTAACCCCGGCGGCTTCCATTCTGATCAGGATTTGCCCCGGACCGGGTGCTGGTACTGGCCGAGTGGTTGGAACCAGAACGTCTGGTCCGCCGGGTTTTGATATTTCGATTGCGCGCATGTTTTCGGGCAATTTCATCTTAATTCACCTTATCCTAAGATTTCTGTGTCAAATGTCCGGGAAGATCAGCGCGGCCCCTGCCCTCCGGCGCTCGGATCCGCTCAAGGACTTTGCCCGGGCCGCGCATGAACCCTTTGAAAATCAGCGTGTTGGTCACGCTGCCCTTCGTCCTTTCAAACTGCATCACATTACCGATGCGTCGATCAAGGAATTCCCACGTGGCTTGATGGCCATCACTGTCATCGCCAAGCCAGAACAACAGGGTCGCGGAATAGACTGCTGAAAGAATCGCCCGTTTGGTGTACCAGTTCAGATCGGCTGACGTGTCGCCGAGGGCCTTCCAGATCAGATTGCTTGTTTCCCAGATTAACGCCGTCCCTTCTGCTGCATGGCTTGGCATTGCAAACAGGGTAACACCGCGCCGAACGGCCTCGACATCTTCGGCGGCTTCAAGCCGGAACCGCACAAGTGCAGCCACCTTTTCGCTGTAACGCAGAGATGCGAAACCTTCGCTGTCCATCCGCGCCAACATGTTCGAATCACCCCGCCGGTGATAGTAGATCGCGAGATCAAGCGCACCGCGCGGGCAGGCAAGCCGCGCCAATGCGCCTTCGACACCTGAGTCTGCCACGGCCGCAGAAAAGCAAGCGGTGCTCCAGCCATCAAACGCCACTTGAGGCAAGGCCGCTGACAAAAGGGCTGCGCGCGCCTCTGCCAGATGATCCTCTTCGGTCTTTTGCGGTCTGTCGGACACGGGTCCTCTCCTTATGGTTCCAGCAAGAGTGGACAATGCTTGCGAGCCTTGCTATACGCCCAATTCCTGCAATTCTCGCAACTCTAGACTTAGAAAGGTGGTGACACCACATGCAGGTATCGGTTCGCGACAATAATGTCGATCAGGCGCTTCGTGCTCTGAAAAAGAAACTGCAACGTGAAGGCGTATTTCGTGAAATGAAGCTTCGGCAACATTTCGAAAAGCCCTCCGTTAAAAAAGCCCGTGAAAAGGCTGAAGCAGTTCGGCGTGCGCGCAAACTAGCCCGTAAAAAGGCCCAGCGCGAAGGTCTGCTGTAAGCGGTTTTTCGACAATCGAACCGGCGAGGGTCCGCCCCCGCCAAACGCGAACCCCCGAGGCATGCCCCGGGGGTTTTTGCGTTTCAATGCGGTGTGAATACGTCAGGCGTTCAAGTCGGTCTTGCCCTCGTCATCCTGGTACACTTTTTCCGTTTTCGATCCTTGGATTCTGGAAAAAGCCTCGACCGCGCTTTTAGGCCAAACACTCACAGGGAAACCTTCAAAGCCGGGCGTCTGACTTAGGATGGCCGACGTATTTTGCGCGCACATCCCGTTCGCCGACGCTCCCATTTGCTTGGCCAACACGATCATTTGCTCGGCCACCTGCGGCGAAACCACTTTGGTCTGCTTAACCACGTGGAATCGTTTCCGCGCATGGTAATCCAGATAATTCTGCATCATTTGGGGGGTCATACCATAAAGCAGATCAGCGCGTTCCGGAACATCGTGGTTATACCAAGTTCCTGCCGGATCATATAATACCCGCTGTGAGCCATTGATCAGCAACGCACTATGACCCGCTGAACCACTGTCATTGGCGATCACGGTAAGCAACGTTACTGTCGCCGCCCCGCTTAACCGATAGGACGCTTTCGCAACACGCTCGTCCGGGGCCCAGGGCAATTGAGCCGCACCACAGGCTGACAACAGCACCACCGCTCCGAGGAGCATTCCACTTTTAATACGCAAGTTCACACCTCCAACAATTGGATCAAACCAAACAGCCAGTTTTTGGTGGTCAAAAAGTCAACCGCAGTGGCTTAATCGTATTCGTATATCTTTTCGGTTTTCACACCCTCAAGCTCTGCAAATACACGCATTGTTCTTTTGGGGGAAAGACTGTGCGGAATATGTTTGAACCCAGGTATCTGACGCAGGATCGAGGTCACGCTGCTCGCGCAGAATCCACTTCCCGCTGCACCGTTATTTCTGGCTATTTTGAAAGCGAGTTCCGCAATCTCGGGCGTCACTTCAATTTCTTGCGTCACAACGTGCCAGGCTTTGCGGGCATGAAATCCGTAATAAGCCCGCAGTACCCGAGGGCTCATGCCATACACAAGATCGTTCCGTTCTGGCGCAAGATCGCTTTTGAAATTTCCGGCCGGGTCAAAAACCACACGTTGGCTGGCATTGATCACAAGCCCCGAATGGCCACCCTCGCCGGAATTGTTGTTGATGATCGTGACCAGCGTCAATGTCGCCGGATCGGAAGATGAATATGTGGATTTCGCAATCACTTCATCCGGTGCCCAGACCGATTTGGCGCAGGCGGACAGACTGATCGTCAGCACAAAAAGTAAAGCAAGAACACGCATCCCGAAGTCTTCCCCTAGGCAGAATTGGCAGAAACGGCACCCGGGCCGTTCCCCATAACCGCCATATTTCGGACGATCCGGCAAGTCCCAGAAAGCGCCAATCGGCTAACCTGTTGCGAAAGGGGCGCAAGTCACACAAACATGTGATCTTAGGCGTCCGGAATTTGGCACCTAATCAAGGCAATGCCGATTGATGTTTCCTAACTGGAAACAATCAGCTGTTGAAGATTGCCAGAAAAATAACCGCGCCGATGCTGATTCCCGCGATCCATATGGATACTTTGATAAATCCATGAAAGGTTTTTTCCTGTTCGGAAATATCCATCGTGCCGTGTTTGTGTTCAGCCATCTTAATCTTCCCTTGGTCTCGTGTTTTCTTGCAGGATACCGTGCTCTAACGGCCAAGTAACTGCTTCCTTTCGTCCTATGCCAAAGAATCGATCAAAGGGCAACGTGCCTAAGCGGTTTCAATCGTACCTTTTTCCAGTTCAGCAGCCAGCCGGAACCCGATTCTGTTCGCTTCACCATTGTCGCTTTCCTTTGGTGCGGCCCGCAGCATGACATTCAATTGGCTGACGTGCTGGACCAGTTGGGTTTTTGCCCCGGCCATGTCAGAGCCATAAAAGGTCAGGATATCTGGGGCGAAAAACCCAATCCCCTGAATGCGCATCACCCCGACATCGCCGCCGGCAAACCCCATTCCAATCTCGTGACCGGAATCCAGCTGTTGTTCAAAATGCTGAATGTAAAGCACCAGCCGTTCATAGGCCCACTGCGCCTCTGACTTCGGCTCGGTAGGTGCCCGAAGGGCTGCAGGCAGTGGCTTTTGTTCAGGTGATTTTGGGGCATCGGGGTCAGAGTGGACAGCGTAAGCGTCCGGCAAGACGGCGTTTTCCGTAACCTCTGCGGCTGTTTTGATTTCAGTCATCTTTTGCCCTCCCGGCGGCTGTCAGGCTTTGCGCCAAATCCAGGCATCGTCTGCGCGGCGTGTCCGCGTAGCCTGGCCCAGATGGTAAAGATGATTGAGATGCGCCATGGATTCAACCAGTGCGAGCCCATATTCGCCCTCACCTATCGGTCTTTTGAACAGCGTTACAAAACATTCCGCCGCCGTTCGGGGTTCTGAAAGGAATTCATGCAGGCGCTCAAGCGCGTTGTGGTGATTGCCGATCAACTGCCCCATCCGCGCGGGCAGGCCGGTAAATGGCATTTTGTGCCCTGGTAAAACAAAATGGTCTTCAGTCGCGAATTGCGACAGACGTTCGCAAGCTTCCAGCCATTCGGCCACGGGATCAGCATCGGGTTCAGTCGCATAGACACCAATATTGGGGCTGATTGACGAAAGTATCTGATCACCCGCAATCAGCAGCGGTTCTTCGTGGCACCAAAAAGTTGCGTGCTCGGGTGCATGCCCGTTGCCCATCCTGACATCCCAGTGACGGCCACCGATTTCGATGACTTCACCTTCTTGTATCCGTCTGAATCCCAAAGGCATGGGGGCAACGATGTCCGAAAACAGAAACGGTCGATCCTCGACCCGTTTCCGGTAGATTTCGGCATCCATTCCGCCCGCCCGATAATGAGCCAGTGTTTCCTCTTTCTGGACCTCGTGTTTGTCCAGCGTCAGCATGCGCCCCATCAGCCAGGACGTGCGCGTCGTCCACAGCTCTGCCCCAAACTCGGTTTGCAACCAACCGGCCAAACCGATGTGATCCGGGTGGTGGTGGGTGACGATCACCCGTGTGATCGGACGACCCTCAAGCGGGCCATCCATCAAACCTTGCCAGATCGCGCGGCTGCGTTTTGACGCGAAACCCGTATCAATAACCGTCCAGCCATCCGTTTCACGCAATGCGAAAACGTTGACGTGATCCAGTTTCATCGGCAGCGGCAGGCGGAACCACAGGATGCCATCTGCAACCTCGATGGCCTCTCCCTCTTCCGGGTGTTTCTCAAAGGGAAATCTGATCGGGGTCATGCCACCATCCATGTGTTTATCCTGCCAATTCGTCGGAATTCAGAGCGTAAAGGCTGGCCTGCCCCTCGCGCGCCTGCGCACAAAGCGCATCATATTGGATCATTTGTTGGCGGATAAAGAATCGAGCCAACTCGGTACGTGGACCTTTGCAGCCCTCCGCCAGCGCAGCTTTCAGCAGGTAATGTCCCCCCAAAACCAGCGCAAAGGCTCTGAGATATGGCACCGCCCCGGCAAACCGGTTGTTCATGTCGGTCTGCTCCAGCATCCAGCTTGTTGTAGCTATCAAACCTTGTTCAGCGGCCCCAAGGAACGCAGCAAGGTCCGGCAGGTTTTCTTCGGCCAAAGCGACCGTCTGGCTGATTTCAGACAATAGTAAAAATGCAGCCTGACCCTGATCCATCAGCTTGCGGCCGACAAGATCCATCGCCTGAATGCCGTTGGTTCCCTCGTAAATTGCGGTCACACGAACATCGCGCAAATACTGGGCCGCGCCGGTTTCTTCGATATAGCCCATACCGCCATGCACTTGCACCCCAAGCGAGGCAACCTCGATCCCGGTATCGGTCCCAAACGCCTTGGCAATCGGCGTCAAAAACGCAGCACGGGCAGCCATTTTTTTGTCACCCGTTGCGCGGGCCAAATCGATCGAAACGGCGGTATCATAGATGATCGAACGCGCGGCATTGGTCTGCGCTTTCATCGACATCAGCATCCGACGAACATCCGCGTGATCCAGAATCGTGCCAGTGCCGTTTGCAATCGGACCGGCTCCTTGTTTTCGCTCCTGTGCAAATTCCAAAGCATGCTGATAGGCAGCCTCGGCCACGCCCAGACCTTCGGTTGCGACACCGACCCGCGCGTTGTTCATCATGGTGAACATCGCCTTCATACCTGCGTGTTCCGCCCCAACCAGCCACCCTGTGGCACCGTCATATTCCATGACAGCCGTGGGCGAGCCGTGAATGCCCAGTTTGTGTTCCAGCGACACAACATTCAACGTGTTCGCCTGCCCCGGCTTCCCGTCTTCATCTGGCAGGTATTTGGGCACCAAAAACAAAGAGATGCCCTTGGTTCCCGGAACCCCGTCCGGCAATCGGGCCAACACCAGATGGCAGATGTTTTCCGAAAAATCGTTGTCACCCCAACTGATGAAAATCTTTTGGCCAGACACCGCATATGTTCCGTCACCATTGGAAACCGCTTTAGAACTAAGCGCCCCGACATCAGAACCTGCCTGAGGCTCTGTCAGGTTCATGGTTCCACACCATTCGCCCGAGATCAGTTTCGGTAGGTAAATGTCTTTCAGGGCGTCACTTGCGTGGTGTTCCAGAGCCTCAATCTGACCTTGCGACATCAATGGGTTCAACGACAACGCCAGACAGGCGCTCGACATCATTTCGTTCATTGCAACGGCAAGGGTCTGCGGCAATCCCATGCCACCATATTCCGGGTCAGCCGCAATACCCAGCCATCCGCCTTCAGCGATTGCCTTGAACCCTTCGGCAAATCCTGGCGAGGTTCGCACCACGCCGTTTTCAAGATAGGCCGGATGCAGATCGCCTTGACGGTTAAGAGGCGCCAGAACCTCTTGCGCCATTTTGGCCCCCTCGGTCAGAATCGCATCCCGCAAATCCTGTGTCACCTCGGCAAATCGGTCGGTCCCGGCAAGCCGGTCGATGCCGACAATATTCTCAAACAGAAACTGAAGTTCGGATACAGGTGCGGTATAAGCCATTCTTGTCCTCATCGTACCAACGATATTTGCGTCGGTGTTCTTCTCAGGGTATGTCAGCCGACATCTACCGTCGGCGACACGCCAATAACAACAGAAACGCTACGACACAATGGACCGGATCACCACTGTAACTCTGTTGCCGGACGAAACCGGTATTGCGCGGGCGGTAGAAATCTGGCGGGCCGGGGGCCTTGTCGCGTTCCCGACGGAAACCGTTTACGGGCTGGGTGCGGATGCCACAAACGGCACGGCTGTTGCCAATATCTATGCCGCCAAGGGCCGCCCGTCTTTCAACCCCCTGATCATTCATGTTGCCAACATCGAGGTTGCGCGGCATTTCGCAATGTTCAGCAAAACCGCCGAGGATTTGGCGCGGGCATTCTGGCCGGGTCCGCTGAGTCTGGTTTTGCCGGCCCGACCTGAATGCAAACTATCGCCTCTGGTCACTGCCGGGCTTGATACCGTCGCCATTCGCGTGCCGGAAAATCCTGTTGCGCAAAAACTGCTGCGCGCGTTTGGTGGCGCAATCGCGGCTCCGTCCGCAAATCCGTCTGGCGGGATCAGCCCGACATCTGCTGCGCATGTCATAACTGGGTTGGCCGGAAAAATTGATGCGGTGATAGACGGTGGGCCGTGTTCGGTCGGGCTTGAGTCAACAATCGTTCACCCGGATCACGTCCCCCCGGCCTTGTTGCGGCCCGGCGGTTTGCCTACCGAGGCAATTCAAGCAGCACTCGGCGAGAAACTGGCGCGACCAGATGATCCTGAACGTCCTCAGTCACCGGGGCAGCTGGCCTCACATTATGCTCCAGCAACTGCCGTACGTCTGAATGTGACGACACCCGGCAAGACCACGCTCTGGCTTGGGTTTGGGCCTGACTGCAACGGGGCTGCGCTTAACCTGTCCCCTTTAGGTGATTTGGTTGAGGCGGCGGCCAATTTGTTTGGGTTTCTGCACGAACTTGATGATCAGGCGAACACGTCAGGCGTGCCTGAAATTACCGTCGCACCGATCCCGGACCACGGCCTGGGTGCTGCAATCAATGACCGACTGAAACGCGCGGCAGCAGCAAAACCCTGAACGCCTGATCCGTCAGGCCGAACCTCCAGATGCCGACAGGAAACTTGGCGAAATCCCAAGCGAGGCCAACGCAGCCTCCCATTTCCCGGCGTCGGTTTGATCGAATACCAAACTGTGAGAAGCATCACAGGTCAGCCAGCCATTCGCTTGTATCTCACCCTCAAGTTGGCCCGGACCCCACCCCGCATAGCCAAGTGCCAACAGGCAATTCTCGGGGCCGTCACCGTTTGAAATATCCTCAAGAATATCCAACGTTGCGGTCATGCCGAACTGATCGTCCACCTTTAGCGTCGACTCCTCTGACTCGTAGTCAGGCGTGTGCAAAACAAACCCTCGCCCGTGTTCGACCGGGCCGCCCATGTGCACCCGAATTTCACGAGACGCGCCGCCCGATGTAATTTCGAGTTGTTCCAGCAAGTCGGCAAATTTCAACTCGCGCGCGGGTTTGTTCACAATCAAACCCATCGCACCGTCTTCGGAATGTGCACACATGTAAATCACACTGCGTTCAAATCTGGGATCACCCATAGAAGGCATTGCAATCAGAAGCTTGCCGTCCAGATGGCGGCTTTCGATGTCCTCGCTCATAAGGTAAAGATGAACCCGTGACCTGGTAGTTTCAAGACCTAATTCTGGCCAAATGATCACAGCTCCGCACTTGTCTCTGAAACGTGAATTCCACCCGTCGCTTTACCCGCGTATACTGTGCAGAACAATACAGCACGCAGGCCGCCAATGAAGTCTTCGCTATATCTTTCTGCACTTGCCCTTTCCCTATCATCCTCAGGTGCGTTTGGGGCCGAAGACATGCCCGACTTCAGTCAAATTGTGCAACTCAGCCTGATCGAGGGTTGGCAGCAAGAGGACGGAACCCGGGTCGGAGCATTGAAGGTAACGCTTGCTGAGGGTTGGAAAACCTATTGGCGTGTTGGTGGGGATACCGGAATTCCGCCTCGTTTTGACTGGTCCGGGTCATCCAATCTGGCCAGCGTCGAATATCTGTGGCCGCGTCCGCATATTGTTGACTCAGGCGGCCTTCGGGCGATCGGCTATAAAAACGAGTTGATCCTGCCAATCCGATTTGCCCCGGAAACACCCGGAATGGCGATCAACGCATCAGCCCAACTGGACATCGGGGTTTGTAAAGATGTCTGTGTTCCTGTTCAGGCCAGCATATCCTCGGCCCTCGGCACAGGGGACGGAACTGATCAGTTTCTGATCGAGCTTGCGCTTGCAGACCGGCCCGATACCTCTGCCGAGGCAGGGCTGGAAGAGGCGTCATGTGTATTCACCCCAACCGAAGACGGGTATCGGCTGAATGCGGAGTTTACTTTGCCCGCCGACGCGGAAAACACTGAGTTCGTGGTATTTGAAACTCCGAACCCAGAGGTATGGGTCGCGCCAGCAATCTTATCTCGTGTCGGCAACCATTTGTTGGCCGAAACGTCGCTTGTCAGCTATGGCGAAGTGAAATCTGTGGTTGATCCCGAAGATTTGCGGGTCACGATCATCTGGGCCGACCGCGCAGTCGAATTTCAGGGATGCGCGCCCTCTGGCTGATCCGCGCGCACCACGGCCCGATGGCCCAATGCAAACAATATGGCCGAAGCCGCAACAGCGATCAAACAAACAGCGATCATAGACACTGCAAATACGCTGAACGTCAGCAATCCCGATGGTGCCCATTGCAGGCTGCCCGCGATCCACTCCATCGGTGGCGACGGTTTTTGGAAGACCGTGTAATAGCCAAGACTGCCCGCAAATAACCCAAGCCCAGCCAGAACCGCTGCCAGCAGAACCAGCCGCTGCGGCCAGATCACATGGCTGCCGGACGTCATGCGCCAAAAGGCTGTTACCCGCAGGGAAATATCGCGCTGCATTGCCAGCAGCGACGGCACCACCAAAAGCACAAGAACCAGCCCAAAGCCAAGCCCATAGCTTAACGTGATCACTGTTGGTTTCAGGAACTGCGCGTGGCGTGAGGATTCAAACAGCAGCGGCGTCAAACCCAAAACTGTCGTTAATGTCGTCAACAGAACAGGCCGCAACCGATCCGCAGCCCCGTCCAGTATCGCGGTCGTAATATCCCTATCTTGGGCATATTCATCGACCGTAGACACCAACACAATGGAATCGTTGATGATGATCCCGGTCATACCAATCAGCCCAACGACCGTGAACATCGACAGAGGAACATCCCAGACATAGTGCCCATAGATCGTTCCAACCAAGCCAAACGGAATGATCGCCATCACGACCACGGGTCGGGTCCAGCTTGAGAAAATCCACGCAAGCGTCAGGTAAATCCCGATCAATGCCAGCGTGAATCCAAGCTGGGCATCCGCCAAAAAACTGTTTTCTTGCTCGGCCAACCCGGCCAACCGATAGCCAACGCTGAAGTCACTTTCGATCCTCGGCAGGATTTCATCCCGAAGAGACGTAATAATCTCTTCGGCGCGTTTTGGATCATCCTCAGATATTTCTCCGGTCACAGACAAAACCCTAAGGCCGTCTTCGCGCAACACAGACGCAAACCCGGTTTTTGAGGTCACCGTCACGATATCGGACAACGGCACATATTCGCCCCGCGTTGTCCGCATCATCGTGCGTTCCAGAAAATCCGAGGTCATCGCATCATCCGGCAACTGAACTGTGATATCAGCCGTCCGCACTCCCAACGGAAAGCTGGCCGCCGTAATCCCGTTCAACCGGTGCCTGAGCACCCGACCAAGCCCGTCGATAGTGAAACCCAACGCCTGACCTTGCGGGGTGAGGTCAAGGATCAGTTCTTCTTTGTCATACGCCAGATCGTCTTCCAACGAGGACACTTCCGGGTTCTGCGCAAGTGCTGATTTCAGGGCTTCTGACGCGGCCTTCAACACTTCGGATGTTGCCCCGAACAGCTGCACGTCAATGGAATCGCCTCCGGGTCCGGAGCGATAGCCGCGAAAGCTGAGGGTTTCCAACAACGGATGCCGCCGCACACTGTCCTGTAGCTCGCCCAAAACCTCAAACGAAGAATACGGCCTGAGGTCGGCGTCGATCAGCTCAATCGTAATCGCCCCCAGCAGCTCTTTTTGCTTTGTCCCTTCGCCAGACAATCCGCGCCCCGAGGTGCCGCCGATCTGCCCCATCGCGAAACTGACAGGGTTAAGGCCATGTTCGGCCTCGAATTTCTTACCCAGTTCTTCTGTCGCGCGCTGCAATTCCTGCATCATCTCAAGGGTGTCATCACGACTGGCCCCCGAAACCATCGCAAAATTCCCGCTGATCGAGCCTCGCTCGGGCGCGTTGAAGAACCGCCAGGTTACGTCTCCACTGATGAACAGGTTGATTTGCGACGCCAGAATAAAGACCACACCGGCAATGACCGGATAGCGCAGCCGGATCACCCAAACCATTGCCCGGCGAAAAATGTTTAACCGAAACCAGGTGAAGCCGATGTTGAAAACATGGCTTGGCCAATCGTACCAGCGTCGTTTGTTAATCGCCGCCAAGGCGTGACTCATATGATGTGGCAGGATCAGAAAGCATTCCGCAAGTGAAGCAACCAGAACCACAATCACAGTAAACGGAATATCCGCGATCAACGCACCGAACCGCCCTTGAATGGCCGTCAGTGCAAAAAATGCAATCACGGTGGTGATTGTGGCTGACATGACCGGTGCCGCCATCCGACGCGCCGCGTTTTCCGAGGCCTCAATTGCGCCTTCACCAAGACGGCGGGCGCGAAAATCAGCGTGCTCCCCCACCACGATTGCATCATCGACCACAATGCCGAGGGTAATGATCAGGGCAAACAGTGAAATCATGTTGATCGTCAGGCCGGACGCATACATCAGTGCAATCGTCGCGGCCATTGCAACGGGAATACCCGCTGCAACCCAGAACGCCGTGCGTGCATTTAGAAACAGAAACAACAGCAATACGACCAGCCCCAACCCAACCAGGCCGTTGTCGAGCAGGATGTTCAGACGCCCCGTAATGGCCTCCGAGCGGGTGCGGATCAGCTCGACCTTAACGCCGTCGGGCAAGGTCGCCTCCATCTCTGCTGCCACCTCTTCCACTGTGGCCTGCATCGAAATGGCGTCGCCAAAGTCTGCGCGGTCAACCCGGATCGAAACCGCCGGATTGTCGCCGACGAAATAGCTTCGGTTACGGGTCACACCCTCGACCCGAATCGACGCAACATCGCTGACATAGAGTTTCGAGCCATCTGGATTCGACCTGATCGCGATCGCCCCGATTTCATCCGCCGAGCGTTTGGCGATCCCGGTGCGGACCCGCGCCGATCCTCCGGCGACGTCCCCGACCGGATCGGCGTCGGCCTCTTCCGCGATAGCATCTGCGATTTGGCGCATGCTGACGTCATGCCGGATCAGGGCAGATTCGTTGAGGTCAACGACGGTTTCGGGGGCAGAAACGCCCTGGATCGTCGTGCGGGTCACACCTTCGCGAAACAGAAGGGCGACGAATTCATCGGCAAATCGCGCCAGTTGATCAGATGAGACCGGCCCCGTGATAACCACATCCGTCACCCGATCGCGCCAAGCCCCGCGCCGGACAATCGGGTCATCAACATCTTCGGGAAGGCCGGTCACGCTTTCAACTGCAACTTTTACGTCTTCGGCAGCGCGGGCCATATCGGTTCCAGCATCGAAATCCAGAACAATGACCGCCCGCCCCTCCAGCGACGTCGACGTTGTTGTTTCAACGCCCTCAATTGTCAGGAGAACAGGCTCCAGCAGTTGAACGACCCCGCTGTCGATATCTTCCGGACCCGCACCATCCCATTTGGCCGATACCGTCACCCGTTCAATGACGACGTCAGGAAAGAACTGCGATCGTATTTTGGTGGCCGCAAGCAAGCCAAGAACAACCATCATGACCAAAAGTAAATTGGCGGCCGTACTATGACGGGTAAAATAGGACAGAATGCCAGAGGCCGGTTTGCCTGGAAATCCGCGCACTTCCATTTCAGCTACCCATCCGGGATTCGATGCGCTTGACCATTTCAGCCGGGACTTTGTCTTTGCTCAGTCTGTCCAGAATACGTTTCTTTGCATCCTTGGGGATGAACCCGTTATCTTCGATGAACTTCACCATTTTCGCCCGCCGCTCGGGGGTCAGTTCAACCATGTCCGGCTCGTCAGGAATCGTTGCATCGCGGCGGATAGGCTTCACACGAATACCTGCGCCAAGCAGCGGTGAGCGCGCCTCAATCACTTCGCGTCCATTAAGGTCGCGCCCACGGACAATCACAGTATCGCCCTGTTTGCGCAAAACGTTTGTGGTGATCTCTTCAAGCCGGTCGTTTTCGCCCAGTACCAGAACTTTACCTGATGCGTCCACTGCAGAAGCGGGCAAAACGGTCACGCCTTCAAGCTGGGGTTCGCTGACCTCAACCGCCACAAAATCGCCGGGCCGGAAGGTTACTGCGGTCTTTGCGGGAAGCCGCGCGAAAATCTGGCGACCGGTCAGTCCGTCACCGACTTCGCCGCTGACACGTTCAATTTCCCCGTCTGCTGTCACGTCCTCGCCAAAAAGTTCAAGCCGGACTGTGACAGTGCCTTTTGCAACGCCATCATTGGCGGCAACCAATCGGGCGAATTGCAGATTGGAAATCCGAAACGCAACTTCCAGCGCTGTCGGGTCGATCAGGCGTCCGATTTTTTCGTTTGTGCTGACAAGCCCGCCCTGAACAAGGGTCACTGCACTTAGCACTCCGTCAAATTCTGCGAATAGTTCGGTATTTTCCAGCCGACGTTGCGCTTCGGCCAATCCGATTCCGCGGCGGGAAATCGAGGATTTTGCGCGGGTGACACGGGCTTGGGCCAATGCCAGTGCCTGTCGTTTTCCCAAGACTGCTTGATCTGCAGAGGCTTCGGCAAGTGCTGCGGTTTCGACAGCAGCTTCGGTTCCGACCCCTCGGCTGAGCAGGTTATTTTGGCGTTCAAGGGCGGCCAACCGTAATCCGGCCTGCTTTCGCGCGGCTGCCAGTTCGTCCCCGGCCAGTATCAGTGCAGCCTTGGCTTCAGTCAGTTCTGAGCGTGCTTCGGTCATTTCGGTGGTGGATACATCCAAAGCTGATTGCGCATCCGCCGGATCAAGCCGCATCAAAATCTCACCCTTTGAAATTATTCCGCCCTCAACGAAATGAGGTGATAATTCCACAGCTGTTCCGCTGACAGGTGCGCGGACGTCCAACGTCCGGCGACTGCGAATTTCGCCAAACGTGATGATTTTCGGATTGGCAACACCCCGGCTCGCCGTCAGTACATTCACGGAAAATACCCGTTCCCGCGCCGTCCGCGTTCCCGTTTCCTTGGCCCAGCGCGCCTCAAGCGTGGTGCGGACCGAACTGGCTGCAAGCGCGAAAATGCCCAAGGTCAACGCCAACAGGAACAGTCCCATCAGGCTGCGTTGCATGAATCTCATTCTTAGGCGCTCCTCAATGCGGCTGCCGGTCTGCGGCTTCTGAGCCTAGCACCGGACGCCGGCATGTCCATCTTTACAGAGTTAAACGTTCCGTGATGTCATTTCCGTCGTTTATTTTCTTCAAGCCGTGGCATGATTTCAACGAAATTGCAGGGCGGGTGCCGATAGTCGAGCTGATGCACCAGAATTTCGTCCCACCCATCCTTGCACGCACCCGGACTGCCGGGCAGCGCGAACATATAGGTTCCGTTCGCCACACCACCGCAAGCGCGGGATTGCACAGCTGACGTGCCTATTTTCTGCATAGATATGATGGTGAACATGGTTGAAAACGCGTCGATTTCTTTTTCATAGACGTCCCGGTGCGCCTCGACGGAAACATCGCGCCCGGTCAGACCGGTGCCGCCAGTGGTGATCACCACGTCAATGTCAGGGTTTTTGGACCACACCCGCAACTGATCGGCGATTTCAGCGCGCTCGTCTGGCAGTATCCGCCGGTCAGCCACGGTATGCCCGGCCCCTTGGATCCGGTCGACCAATACTTTGCCCGAGCGGTCCTCGCCCAGTGATCGGCTGTCCGACATCGTCAGAACCGCAATCCTGAGGGGGATAAATTCGTTACCCTCGCCAATTTTAGACATTCTTTGGCCTCTTCAGTTTCGCCTTCAGCTCAAGCAAATCGGCCCAGGCTTCGCGTTTTTTTTCAGGACTGCGCAACAGGTAAGCCGGGTGGAACATCGGCAATACGGGCAGACCATACACCTCGGCCCAGTTGCCCCGCAATCGCGTGATCCCTTTGCGACCCAGCAGCGCCTGACAGGCGAAATTGCCCATCGGCACAATTACATTCGGTGCAACCAATTCGATGTGCCGCTTCAAAAACGGCAACATCATCTCGATTTCCTCGGGCAGAGGATCGCGATTTTGTGGTGGACGCCATGGCAAGACGTTGGTGATATAAACCGCGTCATCCACCTCGGTTCCTTTTCGCGACATTTCAATCGCTGCAAGCATTTTATCCAACAGTTGGCCTGCGCGGCCCACAAATGGAAAACCTTCCATATCCTCGTCCCGACCCGGCGCTTCGCCAATGATCATCATCCGCGCAACCGGGTTTCCGTCTGCAAACACCAGATTGCGCGCGCCCTTTTTGAGGGCGCAATAGTCATAGCTTTCAATCGCCGAACGCAACGCGATCAGATCGCCGGACGCCGTGGCAAGCCTGCGGGCAGCGGCAACGGCCTCTGCGGTATTCTCGGCATGGAGTTCTGTGTGCGA
>Ga0316204_10007762_pt1 | contig 15407 bp, 15 predicted proteins | sample 6monrhotite_MG_2_FD_205661 | JGI IMG/M metagenome (GOLD analysis project Ga0316204, IMG submission 205661) | Microbial mat bacterial communities from mineral coupon in-situ incubated in ocean water Damariscotta River, Maine, United States -... | ecosystem: Environmental > Aquatic > Marine >...
TTGACTGAAAATACGGCTGATTTTCTAGTTTCTGATCCCTACAAAAGTATGGCGGATGTAAATATCTACTATCCACACGCAGTTGAAAGCGCGGGCGAATGGTCGGCCTCTTGAGGTAGGACTCAAGTCCACTTAAACGCATTGCATTCAATGCTCCTTGGCGCTGGGTCGCACCGCGAGGCGTGCTGAGCCAGGGGCTAAAGCTACTTTACCGTAAGTTCGTAGGTCATACACGGAGCCAAAAACTAAAAAAACCACCACCCCACCGGGTAGTGGCCATTTTAGACGGTTTTGTGTGTAGAATTTGCCAGCAGTTGTTGTGCTTTGTGCTGTTGCCTTCGCTATGCCCCGGCCGAACATGGATCAACATCCTCGACTCGCAGACAATAAAAAACCAGCGCTGTGGAACGAACGGCTGCGGAGCCCCGCAACCATCTTGATTTACGGCGCTGATACTTACTGTCGCACAAGGTTGTTCATGATTGGAGTGCCATCGCTGAAACCACGATGGCCTCGGTTGCGAGATTTGAGTTAATTATAGTAAATCATCGTATTTACTTGGGAGTACACTGGCAGTGTAGAGGTCAGGGGTTCGAGCCCCCTCGGCTCCACCAAACATTTCAAAGACATAATCAAGATGTTCCTGGGATGGGTGTCGAAAAGATTATTGCCCAGTTATTGGGGCTTATTATTCCCTGTAGTCATCCTGATTTTCGAGAAACCATTTGTAAGCATCTTTTAGGCCGGCTTCCAAAGAATAACTATAAGACCAGCCCAGCCCCTCCAAACGGGAAACATCCATCAATTTTTGCATGGTCCCGTCCGGTTTGGATGTGTTCCAGACAATTTTGCCTCTAAACCCGGTGACACGGGCAACCGTTTCAGCCAATTCCAGGATGGTACAATCTACTCCCGTACCGACATTGATATGGCTCAGCATCGGTTCCGTACATTCATCGTACACCGCTTTATCAAGCGCCAGAACATGTAGGCTGGCCTTTGCCATATCGTCTACATGCAAGAACTCCCGCATAGGTTCACCTGATCCCCAGATGGTAATTTCCGCATCGCCGCTTTGTGTTGCTTCGTGAAAACGACGGAGGAGGGCCGGGATTACATGGGAGTTCTCAGGATGAAAGTTATCATGAGGACCATAAAGATTGGTGGGCATTACGGAGCGAAAGTCACAATCATATTGGCGGTTATAACTTTCACATAACTTGATGCCCGCAATCTTTGCGATAGCATAAGGCTCGTTGGTTGGTTCCAATACACCTGTGAGGAGTGCGGTCTCGTTCATCGGCTGCGACACCGCGCGCGGATAAATGCAGGAAGATCCGAGAAATAGCAGTTTCTTCACACCCGCCCTATATGCGGCATTGATAATATTGCATTCAATCATCAGGTTTTCATAGATAAACTCAGCGGGGTACGTACTGTTTGCGTGTATGCCGCCGACCTTCGCGGCCGCCAAATACACCTCATCAATCGACTGATATTGGAAAAACGCAGATACCGCCGACTGGTTTGTAAGGTCGAGTTCCTTGCGAGAACGGGTGATGATATTGATGTTGGACTGAGCCTGCAATTGACGCACAATCGCAGACCCCACCATACCCCTGTGCCCGGCTACAAATACGTTTTTCATTTCACTGTGCCCGATGATTTTTAATAAAGTAGTCGAGATCGCAATCGAAAGGTCAACGATCTATTCTTTACTGATCGATATGTTGAAGCCATTCGCTTTTAACAGTGCTTGTTGCCTGGCTTTTTCCAAATCGCTGGCTATCATTTCCGCACACATTTCTTCAACGGTTATTTCAGGCACCCAATCCAGTTTTTCCCGAGCCTTTGTGGGATCTCCCAAAAGGGTTTCAACCTCAGAAGGGCGAAAATATCTAGGGTCAACTCTTAAGACAACATCCCCAATGGCTACTTCCTGCGTTTTTTCTCGAGAAACCGAAACCACTGTCGCAATTTCGTCCACACCATTCCCCGTAAATTCCAGCTCGATACCCATTTCCAGTGCAGACATGCGAGCAAATTCACGAACTGAGATTTGCTTACCTGTCGCTATTACAAAATCTTCTGGGTTGTCCTGCTGCAACATCATCCACTGCATGCGCACATAGTCTTTTGCATGACCCCAATCTCTTAGAGCAGACAAATTACCTAAATACAGGCACTGCTCGAGACCGTAGGCTATATTCGCCAATCCGCGGGTAATTTTACGAGTCACAAATGTCTCGCCGCGCCGCTCGCTTTCGTGATTAAATAAGATGCCGTTGCAGGCATAGATGCCGTAGCTCTCCCTATAATTTACTGTAATCCAGTAAGCGTACATTTTGGCGACCGCATATGGGGAGCGCGGATGAAACGGTGTTGTTTCGGATTGCGGTGTTTCTTGGGCTAGTCCATAGAGTTCAGAGGTCGAAGCCTGATAAAAGCGCGTTTTTTCTTCCAAACCTAGAAACCGTATTGCTTCAAGAAGTCGCAGTGTACCAATCGCGTCTACATCGGCTGTATATTCGGGAACTTCGAAAGAAACCGCAACGTGAGATTGTGCCCCTAAATTATATACTTCATCTGGACTTATCTCACTCAATAGCCGTGTTAAATTTGAAGTGTCAGTTAGATCGCCATAGTGAAGGTGGAAGTTAGTGTTGCCGTATATATGGTCGACTCGCTCAGTATTGAAAGATGAAGCACGACGCTTAACACCGTGAACTTCATACCCTTTGCCTAGGAGAAATTCAGCAAGATAAGAACCATCCTGTCCTGTAACCCCTGTAATAAGTGCTTTTTTCATCTATTTTCGACTTCAAAAAGTTAATTTATGCCACTGCGTGTCCAACAATTCGCGATAGCTTCCTAAGTTACACCCACAAAATTTAGAGAACCACTTTAGTCTAAAATTATGAAGCTATCACCTATGAATTTCATGTTCGACTATTTGCAATTTCGCAACTTACGGCGGAGGCAAAATTTGCTAACCCAATACGCCGAAACCTTCCTGAAAGTTCTCTCCTAAGACCTAGCTTTCACCACATTTTAATATGCTTCCTCGGTCTTAAATAGCAATACGTAACAAGTCTTCACAAGAATAAATATATCCAAATAGATACTCCAGTTATTGATATAATAAATATCATGTTCGACACGTTTTTCTATTTTCGCTAGAGTATCTGTCTCACCTCGCCAGCCATTTACTTGGGCCCAGCCCGTTATCCCAGGCTTAACACGGTGGCGCGAAGCGTACTCATCTACAGCATCAGTGTATAGTTTCCCCGCCGCTTTGGCCTTTTGGGCATGTGGGCGAGGTCCCACCAGCGACATATTTCCCACGAGAACATTGAAAAGCTGCGGCAACTCGTCGATGCTAGTTTTCCTAATAAAACGGCCGACCTTCGTAATTCGACTATCACCCTTAATTGCCAGCGAAGCAGCATCTTTGTCTAGCTGATCAAAATACATTGATCTAAACTTATAAACTTTGATCAATTCTCCATTGAAACCATAGCGCTTCTGAGTAAACAAGATTGGGCCTCTAGATTCTATTTTTATCGCGATGGCTGTTAGCAATAATAAGGGCGAAAAAGCCATAACGGCACAAGCTGCTAACAACTTATCCTCAAGCGCTTTTATAAATGCCTGCCATCCAGAAATAGGTTTGACCGCAACCTGGAAATAAAATCGTTGCTCAATTCTTCGGTAGCCTATTTCTGTCACCGGGAGACCTTCGAAGTCAGAAGCAACCAGCACGTCGACAGCCCATCTAGAAGCCAACTTAATCAAGTGATCATGAGAACTTTCCATGGAAAAGGACTCCGCTACTATGATCTTATCGACGTTTTCACTGAGCACTATTTCCCCTAAATTGGCGCCGCTGATTAGAGAAACTTCACCAAGCTTTGAACTTTTCAGCGCGTTTAGACCTAGATCGAAAATTCCTACAACATTGATGCATGGATCCGCCGACTCTACCAATTCCTGAGTAAGGTTTTTGCAGAGATCCCCCGAACCCAAAATAAGATAGTTTTCAACCAGGTTTCCTTTATCATGCAAATACCAATAGTATTTCGCCAATAAGAAACGGGTGAGGACTAAACTGCCTACAAATAACGCTGCCCAACTAAACCCCCATATCCTCGAATAAGAAGCTGTCAACTTCAAAGAAAAGGCAAATAACAGCAACAAGCCAAATGTCATCAGTGCCGTTTTTACTGCCGCATAGAGCCCAGTAACTGGGCGCGCGAGTGTATTTACTTCATAAATTTTATCGGAGAAAGCTAGGTACGCATATATTAATGAAGCGCCCCCACCAGCAAAAACATATAATGCACTATTAACCTCCACCTCAAGCCGCAAGCGAAGAAGCCACGCAACAAAACAGCTGACAATTAGCATCAATATATCCGTCATAAATCCCATTCGAGATACCTGGAAGCTCCCCTGGCCTTTGCTTTTGCCCGGGACAACGTGAGTTAGGTTTTTCTTTACTGTCATCTAAACACCAAAAAAATGTGAGCGTGAAACATGTGTTCGCCAGAACACGAGGAAGATTGCTGAAACGTTCGCCCCTTTTGATCCCACCAGTTTTAAACAAAAACACCAAACACATCATGCGTTATTAAGTCAGCATGCAATTGAGGGCGCGCCTAAAAATGCATTGTACCGGAGTGATGCCTAGGTTCCACTTTTTTTCAGCCCTCATGAAAGACAAATTAATTACTTGCAATTAAACTCATGTATTCTGCCAAGAACAGGGCCTTCTACACAAAAAATAAAATTATTCAGGTAAGTCATGGACGTTTTTACGCTCATGCCATTTTCTTCTAGGCTATCTGTATTCTGGTGAATTTCTGGCCTAAATTGCGCTATTGGCTTCAAAATTCCTTCATGGAAGAAAAAGCCCTGATACCCCATATCGCCCAAAAACGCTCGAATTTGAACAATTCCATTGGGCCTATGCCTTTCTTCAATTTCAATCAACAAAACAGGCTTGGCATCCCTTAACGTGTCCTGTGCCCCTAACAGAACAGCCCATTCATGCCCTTCCACGTCGACTTTCATGAACCCAACATCCTTGAATGCATAGTCATCAAGGGTGCGTACCAAGACTGAATAGTCACGAGTGAGTGCAGAGCTTGTGGCGCTGGGCTCAATACTAGCTAGCCCAGCCTGCTGCCTGTCACCTATCACAGGCACTGACAAGCAAGCCATTCCATTTCGATCAGACAAACCAACGTCATTAACGCAGACTTTGTGGAAGATGGCTCTCAAATCCCCTGCTAAATCGGGATTAGGTTCGAACGCGACACAATTCTTCGAAAACTTCCTTAAAAAATACGTGTACACCCCTCGATTGGCACCTATATCGATGGAGGCTTTGTGTTCATCACACAAAATAGGAAGTAGACGAATTTCATTTTCCAGTTGGCCAAACAAATATGCTTTCGCCAAGCGCGCACAAAAAAGTACGCGTTTAATCCACACTAAAAATACTTCTCGCCCTATCATTTGATCAAGTTTCTCAAGCTATTGTTTGGCATTAGGTCTGGGCGACAAATCAGGAACAGGAACGACTTCTCTACCCTTAAATTAGGCGCCACTAGGTATCGCCGACAGAATACGCGAGGTTTGGTGACCCTTGCAAAGTAGTTGGCTTTTTAATTCGCGCGTATGTGATCCAGCCTATCGCGGCCCAAACCCAATACTCAAGCATCCTTGAATTGCGAGTAAGCAGTGCAATAGGCAATAAAATAGGCATCAACAATCGATACCTCCATAGGACATAGTGTTTAGTTTCAATGGATGTGCAGCCATACATTCCAGACAATCGGAAAAACGCCTGCGGCGTCCAAGGGCGGGCAATGTGTGTTGGGTCATCGAAAAAAGACAGACAGTGATATGCCTTGTGGTTGAAAGGCATTGAGGGGCACAAAAGCGACCTTTCAGAAGGCGCTTCCATATAAATTTCGCCACCAGGTTTACAAACCCGAACACATTCAACAAAGAACGCGAGAGGGTCGGAAAGGTGCTCAATTATATGACTGGCCACAACCAAATCAAAAGTATCATCTTCAAATGGGATTTTAGATTTTGTTAGGTCACCTTGTTGAAATACGAAACCTTGAGGTACGCTTTCAGCTAAGGGCATAAAATCTACGCCATAATGCAAAACATCGGGTCTATCTAGTTTGACGCTCGCCGCAACTTGATGAAACCCCATGCAGCCGAGATCCAAAACTTTCCCCTTCATTGGTACGGATAAATGTGCTTTCTCTAGTGCTTTTATCATCTATAATACTCCACATGCAAATTATATAGCCGACAAACCACTGGCACCAAAACGAAAGAAACACTAAGAAAAAAAGAGACTGAAACGAATTCTGGTCCAAAAAGTTTTGCAACACCAAATGTGGTAGCGAAAACTAATGCTGCAAAGAAAATCGCTACCTTCATAAAAGGGTCTACTTTAAAAAATCTGACTGCGCTAGTTGTTACGTTCACATATTGAAGAGGGACTGCCGTGGCAACAAACAAAACAAAATAGCGATACTCTAAAAATCTCTCGCCTACATCCGGAAAAAAAATATTTATCCCGCCAACAAGAAATCCACCTATAAGAACTGCTACCGTGGCGGTAATTGTGGAGCGCATGATTGTCTTCGAGACAAGATCTTGAAGCTCCCGAATTTGCAATACTGATGCAAGCTCACCAAATCGCACTTGTGCTGTTACGAGCCAAGCGGAAGCCACCCGCTCAACCGCTTGATACGATTGCAATGTCACCCCCACTTGACCTGCCGCCTCAGGCCCAGAAACATAAAAAATCACTGGCACAAAGCTTTGAAAAGAAAAAAAACCCGCTAAGAAACTTGTAAAAATCCTCCTTTGCTGAGGCAAAAACTCTTGCTTCCATTCTATTATTATTTTTGGGCTTTCCCGAATGAGTAGCCAAATCGGTCTAGTCCCTATAATCGCTAAACCGAAATTAAGCAATGTTCGAAGGCCAAACAACAAAACAAGAGACCACAACTCCATACCGAATAGTAGAGCAGCCCAGCCAGCAACGCTTGCTGGCACAGTCGCGAGAAGCTGATTCCTTTGGCTTTCCCTTATCCTCCCACTTCCCTGCATCAAACAATTCAAAGCCGCATTTACGATTGAAAAAGCAGAAAACACCGACAAAAAGAGCCACTCTGCTCGCCAAGAGACGACCCCCATGTCAACACTTGACACCAATAAGAAACCGAGCGGCGTAATCACTGCAAAATAGCCGAAGGAAATTTTAGGGTAATAAGATAAAGCATAGCGCACTAGCGAAGCATACCGCTCGACAGCAACAGATGTATCTACTGTTTGGCGTCCAGGAACTATCGCAATTCTATGCCATTCGTGACTTAAGAATTGCAAAAAAACAGCTGTAAAGCCACCATCAGCAAACTGCTGCACTATCAAGAGACCCAATAACGTATAATACACCCCCTGAAACTCTTTGGATTGTGTCGTAACAATGATAGCTACCATAACCAAGCCGGCAACAACGCCCCAAAGGCGCAGCATAAAAGAGTAACCAATTCCTGTCTTCAACAACCGAAACATCTAATATTCTTCTCTCTTCTGTGCCCAATAGAAAATATCGTTTTTTAAATGGTTTCAAAATCGATATTAACCACTATTTTTGTAATGACTTAAGCCCTTTTAACAGATTACCAAATTATTGCCTTGCGTTGGGAGGTTACACTTCAAAATCGAGCATACATGTGGTTAGTATCCATACAAAACATATATGTGGTTGGTATTCATACAAAGCGCACAGGTAGAGGTCATAGGTTTTAGGATTCACAATTAATTTAAATAGAATTCTTTGCCATTGCCCTACATGACTTAATAAATACTCAATGGTGCCACGGTCCTCCCTTTCAAACTCTCTAAAGCTCTTGAAAGTACGGCTGAAAAGAGCCCCTTTATAAGTCGTGATCATTGAAAGATGCCTGATCATAACACTATCTGCCACAGCCTAAATTTGCGCGCGTTGATACAGGTTGTAGTTCTCCATCGAAACAGCTAAACATCTACTCGACCAATGTTAAATACCTTTTCCAGAGCAACAGGCCCGATGGACAACTTCATGCAACAACTTTTGAGCGTCCTCAATCGAATTTATCACGCAAAAATACTCGTTATTGGTGATGTAATCCTCGATAACTATATTTACGGCGATGTAGCGCGTATTTCTCCAGAAGCCCCTGTTCCAGTTGTAAACGTTACCAATCGAATTAGCATGCTCGGAGGCGCAGGCAATGTCGTGTGTAACATATCTGCGTTGGGGGCAAGCCCAGTGATTGTCTCCCTGAGCGGCAAGGATGACGGAGCGCAGAAAATCAGCAAAATGCTGGCAGATATTGACTGCAGGTCATACGGAATGGGGTCCTCGAGTACACGCCAAACTTCCATTAAATCTCGAGTGGTTGCGAGAGGCCAGCAATTGATGCGCCTAGATGAAGAATCTGTCCAACAGTTGAGTTCGCAAGAAGAGGACCGCTTAAAGGCAGCGTTAAATCTGGAGTTGCAAAAAAATAAAGTTGTCGTCTTGTCCGATTATAAAAAGGGGGTATTAAGCCCTGCCTTGGTGCACCACTGCATCGAATTGTCTAAATCTCTTGGCATCAAATCAATAGTAGACCCAAAAGGCCATGACTTTTCTTGTTATAGCAATGCGGACATAGCAACGCCAAATGTTAACGAATTAAGACTGGCTACTAACAAACCCGTAGAAACTGATGCCCAAATTGTTGAAGCATCACGGCATCTCATTTCAACATACAACATAGACACAATATTAGTTACTCGCGGTGAACGTGGGATGACATTGGTTACGCAGACGACAGTAAATCATATTCAAACCAATGCGCTAGAGGTGTTTGATGTTTCCGGTGCAGGTGACACTGTTGTAGCTATGCTAGCTTGCTGTTGCGCTATAGATGAAGTCACGATTCTTGAAGCCGCAACCCTGGCGAATATTGCTGCTGGTGCTGTTGTCGGCAAGTTAGGGACAGCTAGTGTCAGTGTGAGAGAAATCGAAGAATTTATTATTTCGGGTCAAGGAAAGTCGGCCAATCAAGCCTTTTACGATTTTGAAGAAGCCACCAACAAAGTTTCCGAGTGGCACCAGCAAGGCAAAATAGTTGGTTTCACCAATGGCTGTTTTGATATTTTACATCCCGGCCATATATCGCTCTTGAAAAAAGCGAAGTCTTTGTGTGATAAACTGATTGTAGGCATCAACACAGATGAAAGTGTTGCGCGATTAAAAGGTCCAGAACGCCCTATTAATTCAGTGAACGATCGAGCACAGGTTATTTCGGAGATGCAGTCCGTAGATCTTGTCGTCACATTTCACCAAGATACACCATTAGAGCTAATTCGCGCTTTCAAACCAAAGGTTTTAATCAAAGGGGCTGACTACACAGCCGATCAAGTTGTTGGGGCTAAAGAAACCATACGAAATGGCGGTGCCGTCCATCTCGTCGATCTTGTCGAAGGTGTTAGCTCTAGCGACACAATAAAAACAATCCGCGCTCAATCAAACACCTGATTTTATGCCAACTCTAAATCGCACAAAATTACGGCTATTCAAACCACTCACTAAAAGGTGCATTATTCAATGACTCTATTTTCATGGGGAGCAAGCTATGGCGTGCGTAGCTGACTTTTATGTAGTAGGTGCAATGAAAGCAGGCACTACGTCAGTCTATTCCAGTCTAGACAAGCTTCCTGACATTTTTTGCCCGAAAATGAAAGAGCCATTTTTTTTCTTAAGTGATTTCGAAAAAGAAGGAATTCCAAGTCATCTTTACATTGATAGCCTTCAAGAATATGAAAACCTTTATTGTCACGCGCTACCAGGTCAGATTAAGGGTGACTTCAGCGCCATTTACCTTTGGTCAAGAGAGGCTGCAAAGAACATCCACGCTTCAAATCCCAATGCCAAAATAATCGCTATACTTCGGTCGCCAGTTGATAGGGCCATTTCTCATTATCGCGCCAACGTTCGCGATGGAACAGAAACACGCCCCATTGAAAAAGCTTTTTCGGCAGAGATTAACGACTTGTCGAATGGAAAATCTGCTGCTCCTGGCTATCTCTCCTGTAGCCTCTATGCGGAACAATTGAAAAGATATCTAAAGCATTTCAAGCGAGACCAGGTTCATATTGTATTATTTGAAACACTGGTCAAAAGTCCGACGGCAGAACTTGCTGCAATATCCAACCACATTGGTGCCAATTTTGACGAAGGAATGCTAAACCTTACTAAAGTGCACGCCACCGGGAAAGCAACAAACAGAGTCACAAACTTCATATATAGAAATAGAGCCTGCTTTATGCCTGCATTAAAATTCCTAGTGAGGGACAAAATTATACATCATGTAAGGGATAATTTTATATTTTCGCCATATACAGCTATCCCACAGGACACCATAATTAATCTTAAAGCTTTTTTTGCGCGGGACATCGCAGAACTGCAAAAAACACTTAGTATACAGCTAGACTGTTGGAAATAAGATAAAATACATGGTTAATTTTTCCGAGAAATGCATCTTCTTACTTTCGTATCTGTTGTGGTTGCTAAAGTGGCGGCGTACTAAAGACCTACATAAAAACCGCCTTACAATAAAAAACATCCTTATCATTCACTTAGGCCACCTAGGGGAGGTGACACTCTCGACCGGGGCTATTTCCATTCTCAGAAATCAGTTTCCAAACGCCAATATTACATGTGTCGTTGGATCTTGGGCTTTACCTATAATTAAGCATTCCAATTTGGTAGATAAGCTAATTACTTACGATGCTCCTATGTATTCTCGAAATAAAAGAAAAGGCGGCAAATCTTTCAGAAACACTATTAAGAAATTTTCACAAAACGGTTTCGATTTAATTTGCGACTTTAGGAAAGATTTTAGCGCATTACGATACGAAGCGTTCTCTACGGCTCGCTATATGTTGGATTTTGGGGTAGCGAGGTTAGCCAAGCGAGAAAACTCGACTCATTTTATGAGAGATCATTATTTTCAGCGGTATCTATCAACCATAAAATTAGGAAACCTTACAAACGACTTAGCTACCACTCAGATATCGTTACCAACTGAAAACGAATTAGAAATAGACCGAATACTTTCAGGTATCAATCTTCTCGGGAAAAAGTTTGTCATTTTCCACCCCTTTGCAACTGAAGAAAGCCGTGAATGGCCGTTAGAAAAATATGCAGACCTGGCTCATCAAATATATTTGCAATTAGAACTTCCTGTGCTTATTGCGGTGCCTCCGCACGAAAGAAAAAGGTCGGAAAGGCTGGCCAACCTGATTCTTACTCCATGCTTCACCATCGACCGTGCACTAACCCCCGCCCAACTGGCAGGCCTGTGCAAAAAAGCAGACCTATTCGTCTGTAGTGATGGAGGTGGTATGCATTTAGCCAGCACGACAGATGTGACTGTGTTGGCCCTTTTTGGGGCGAAACCTCGCCATTGGGAACTTTTTGGCCCCTGGAGCAAATCTGGCATAGTGATTGATAGCGGAACCGGCGTTTACAACATTTCGCCAGAAGATGTGTTGAGGACCATAATATATAACATTGGATTAGATCCTGATGAGAACAATTTTTTAACGCGCTTCGAGCACTTGCCCTTTGCTGTCTATGAGGTAAAATAATGAACATCAATTCCTCCACCAAAAGCACTGTCGATCAAACGCAGCTTTGGCTGTTTGACTTTCAAAGCGGGAGGAAACAAGGAGGGCATGATCAAGAGTATCTGACACAATTGATTTTAGCGGTATCTTCTTGGCAAATTACAGTGATCGCACCATACTTGGAGGTGCAAGTCAAACCGCGTGACACAAAAATAGCTCGAGTTACGTTAAGGTTAGAGGCCTTCTTGGGCCTCTTCCGCAAAAAAGGCTCTAATATTGCGGTGTTTCACACACCGGTCTTGCTTGATTTTGTCTTGTATTATGCCACTTCAAAGTTCACCTGGAGAAAGGCGCCTGTGTCGGCTGTCTTTTTTCTTAGACGCCTCGACGCCGGTATGATTGGGTCACAGGGATGGAAAACGACCTTAATGAGGCACACAATCAAGAGCTTAGCTATGAATGCGAACTGTTTTTTTGTCTCTGATTGTGATGCCACAATAAAGCACTGGGAAAATCATTTACACAAAGAAATAATGTATATCCCCCTACCGCCACGCAACTTCAAACCACACAAAGAAAAACCTAAGGACACGGTGACACTTGGCCTTCTGGGCCTATTTAGGCTAGAAAAGGGTGCTGATAAATATGACTCAGCTATACGTTACCTGCTCAACATTGACCGCAGTGCCAAAGTTTTTTGTCAATTGCCCGATACATTTCAAAATTTGGCCGAAGAAAAAATTGCAATGGAGCTACGTGCGAATTGGGGAGATAGTAATAATGTTATATTTCTGCCAGGATATCTTGCGAGCGAAGAGTATACAAATATCTTACAAGACGTTCATATTGTTCTACTGCCCTACCGGAAATCGTCTTATCAATCGGGTAGTAGTGGTCTTTTTTTTGACGCACATTTAGCAGGGGCGGTTATCATTTCTACACCATTCCACTGGGCTAAAAAACACTACAGCCAAGATGATCAGGTAATTTGGCTAAATTCTACCGATGACGGTCGTACTGAAGAAGCCATAAAGGAAGCGCACAATTTAGCTACGACCGGTACGAGAAAAATCTCTAATTCGAGTAATTCTGCCCACTCTTTTGTAAAAGCATGGAACCTTGCTATAATCAGAGCCTCACCGTGAACCCAGCGCTCAGCATAAGGCACATGTTTAGATCATAGCCAGCCCAAAAGCGAAAACATAAGGGGCGCTTGTAAGGTTAGGTTAGCGTGAATCTCTGGATAGGTTATTCAGCCTCAAAGTCACGGATGAAATAATGGTAAAAAAAATCTCGATAATCACACGACATTATGCCCCTGAACCTATAGGCAGTGCCCCCGTCATGCAGGGTTTCGCAAAATGGTTTTCGCAGCAAGGGTATAAGGTCAGCGTTACAACCGTACGCCCAAGTTACCCATATAAAAAGATCTGGCCTGAATATGCTTCAGGTAAATTAGACAACACAATTGAGGAAGGAGTATATGTTCACAGACATCCTACAGTAACACTTAAAGGAAGCGGAGTGCTCGCACATTTAATCCCCGAGGCATTATTTTGCTTAACCCTATGGAAGAGTTGGCTCCTCAAGAAGAACCGCCCAGAGGGGACAATCGTTTCTCTATGTCCGTCTATACTAACTATTTTTGCAGTAATTCCATTTGCCCGCAAAGGCACCCATGTTGCTTTGGTGCATGATATACCTTCCGGTTTTGTTGCAAGTTTGGCATTTGGAAAAATAGCGAAAATGTTAAGTTCTTCTCTTCGGCACTTAGAAACTTGGTGCCTTAACCGGGCAGATATAGTTGTAACACTTTCATCAAGTATGAAATCTCAATTGATTAGGCAGGGGGTTAAAACACATATTCTTATTGCCCCTCCTCAAGTAGACGCAAATGAACTCCGACCATCTGTAGATACCAAAGTGAACAGAAATTTACTTTTATATAGTGGAAACTTAGGCAAGAAGCAGGCGTTAGATCAAGTCTTAGAATTAGCGGCACAATTGATGGTTCGTGCGCCACAAATGAAGATTGTAATACAGGGAGATGGAAGCCAAGCGGCTCTCATAAAAGAACGAATTGATCAGCTATGCCTTACTAACGTGAGATTAAAGCCGCTTGTCCCTAGATCACAACTTCGTCACGCCCTTCTTGAAGGAGGCATTCATCTTGTAACCCAACACCCGAGTAGCGGGGAGTTTGCTGTTCCCAGTAAGGTGTACTCTATTATGGCTGTAGGTCGTACCTTCGTTGCTACAGCGGCAAAGAAGTCGGAGTTATGGGACCTCAAAAGAGAAACAGATGCATTTATATGTATTGCAGCAGGGGATACAGAGCAATTTGTGGCAGCCATTCTGGCCCTATCAGAAGATACGCCTAGGTTACTGGAGTTAGGACAAAATGGTCATGAATATGTCAAACAGCACGTAAGCTTGGATGTGGTAATGGAGTTTTATCGCTCACTTGTAGATGGGATGCATGCTTAGAGCCGCAACCTGATAATTAATTTGAGAGGAATATTCAATGCCTGCTTTTTTTAGATGGAATTACTAATGAAATACGTTTATTTAAAATATATGAAATAAAATATAATCGGGGCCCAAATTGATTCATATTACACGTACGCCATTGCGCATCAGTTTATTCGGCGGGGGCACAGATTATCCAGAGTACTTTGAACGTCGAGAAGGCAGAGTTGTTGGCCTATCAATCAATAAATACATTAATATCGCTGCCATGCGCCTATCCAACTTGCAGCCATACAGCTATAGGGTTAGCTATTCAAAAGTCGAGACCTGCCAGAACATAGCAGACATAGACCATCCGGTAGTAAGAAGTGTCTTAGGGTATTTCGAGGTGCCTGACGGTTTAGACATATCAGTCATTTCGGATCTCCCTGCAACAGGTAACGGACTAGGGTCCTCTTCTTCGTTTACCGTCGGAATGGTTAATTTGGCTATATCTCTCCTTGATGAAAAAATGACCCGCATGGATATTGCAAAGACCGCAATTATGGTTGAACGAGAACTATTAAAAGAAAATGTTGGAGTTCAAGATCAATGCCACACAACCTTCGGTGGCATCAATCAATTTACTTTTACTAAAAACCACATTTCCATCGAACCTTTACAGCTATCCCGCTCAATTCAGAGAATGCTGAATAGTTGTCTTGTACTTGTTCATACTGGCATAGGCCGAAGAGCAACCAATGTGGTTGATGAACAGTTGAATAAAACTAAGTCAAATCAATTGGATAATGACCTTAGCTACCTTTACGCGCTCGCGAGTGAAGGTAAAATACTGTTAGAATCTGGAAAAGAAAACACGCTACTGGAATTGGGGAGAATGTTAAGTGAGTCCTGGATGGTTAAACGATCCCTGTCTTCCGCTTGTAGCAATTCATATATAGATGAAATCTACGAAAAAATTATGCGCGAGGGGGCTTTAGGAGCTAAATTGTGCGGCGCTGGAGGCGGGGGGTTTTTTCTAGCTATTGTCCCTGAGGAACAGAGAAAAAAATGGGAAAAGGGCATGTCAGGGCTCAATACTATTCCGATACAAATGGATACAAACGGAACTCAATCACTGCGCATGGAATAGCGCGCTGTATGATACAAAGTAATATTCCAAAAAATAAGGATTCAATAAGTACCATTTCAATACAGCGATCCAGATACTTGCAACAGTTTATCCTTGAAGTAATAACTCA
>Ga0316204_10007763_pt1 | contig 15406 bp, 14 predicted proteins | sample 6monrhotite_MG_2_FD_205661 | JGI IMG/M metagenome (GOLD analysis project Ga0316204, IMG submission 205661) | Microbial mat bacterial communities from mineral coupon in-situ incubated in ocean water Damariscotta River, Maine, United States -... | ecosystem: Environmental > Aquatic > Marine >...
GTGGGCGTAGAAGAGGCTCTAAAAACTTTGGCCGTGATAAATCGAGTGGCGATCGTTCTGGTGGTAAGAAATTTGGTGGAAAAAGAAAGAATTCTTCAGGAACACGTGATCGATCAACTAGAAGGAAGCCAAGAAAATAAAAATTGTTTCTTATTGAACTAATATTAAATAAAACCTGATCATCAGGTTTTATTTAAACTTTTTTTTCTGGGTTTATTTTGGTATTTAATTCATCTAATGCAAGGTTGAATTTGTTTAAAAGTTTTTGCTTTTTTTCTTCATTAATGTATTTAGATTCAAGTGCTGTCTGTGTTTTTTTAACTAAAATATCAAGTGAATTCTCTTTTAAGTCAAGAGGCTTCATCGTATCTTTATCTGCTTCATCGAATAAACCAATCCATTTCTCAGAGGCTTTACCATAGCTTAATAACCGATAAAGGTATCTTCCAGGTTTTTGTGAGTGCATTAGAAGTCCAGATAAAGTAGCAATAACAACTAAGGGCATTAACATTAAATCTCTGATTCCATCTAAAATTAATTTTAGTTGTATGACCAAAGTATCTCGAATGACTTCTGAGCGAGCATGCTGTTTGATTTTTTCTTTACCCATATTTGATAACCCCTGAATGATTGGGGTATTTTACACTTTATACAAATAAAATTAAATAGGCTATTAGTCATTTAACAGTGTGATATTTTTTACTCTATTTAAGCATGTCTTTAATTTTTTCAACAAGAATTAAAAGCCGCTTATCTAATTGTTTATGTGGTTTAGTTTGATTAGAAAACCTTAATTTTAAATAAAGTTGGGAGAATTCATTAATTGCCACTTTAGTAATTGGAAATTTTTTTGCCGCAGCTTTTGAAAATGCTAAGACTCCTTGATGACTTGTTTTTACTAAACCTTTCTTATGAAAAACATGAGTAAATTTGTCATATATTTTATCATAATGCGACAGTTTTCTTTTAGGCCTTGTTAGGTATAAAAATAGCACCACTAAAAATGTTGAAAACAGCATGATACTTCCTAAAATAATGGCTATAGATTTTCCATCTTGGGAGTCAAACCCAAATACTTGGAAAATGGCTTTTTGTCGGCTGGCATTATAATCACGAATCCATTTATTCCATTTATGACGAACACCATCATAACGCTCACCTAACTTTCTGTACCAACTGGTATCTAACCAATTTCTAGAGTTCTCACTCATTAAGGCTTGAGAACCTTGCTCAACTCTTAAGGGTGAAACAGCTGCAGTCGGATCAACGCGAAGCCACCCTTTGTTATGAATCCAAACTTCTGACCATGCATGAGCATCTGATTGTTTAACTAATAAATAACCTTCATTTTCTATTCCTCCTTGATAACCAGTAACTACCCTTGCTGGTAAACCAGCTGCGCGCATCATAACAGTGAAGGCAGACGCGTAGTGTTCACAAAAACCACTTTTAGTCTCAAATAAAAATTGATCAACTGTATCTCCCAAAAGTTTTGGCGGAGAATAGCTATAATAAAATTCTTCATTTGCAAAAAGGGTAAGGGCTTTTTGAATAAGTTGTTCAGAACTAAGGTTAAGTTTCTTCCATTGCTGCATAAGCGCAAGAGTTTTTGGATTGAATCCTTTAGGCAAGGTTTTAAGCCTTGTTAGTTTTTCTTTTGTTAAAATTTCATCTGCATTGTATCTCTTTATAATAGAGGAAGATTTGTAATGGCTTAATTGATTAATTTTAATTTTGCTCATTAATCGTGAATCTGACATTAAATCTGCAACTAGTGGGGCATGGAAAATGTAATCTAAAGCAAATAAATAATGTTGACCTGTAGGCTCAAGTTCTACTTCATATTTAACCAGAGGAAACCTAGGTGTCATGTAAAAAGGCTTACTTGTGATTTCTTTTATATTATTCTTGGTCCATGTTTTACCATTAAAATCCCATAAAACAGGACCACGCCAATATAAATTGGAATTGGCAGGAATTTCATCTTTAAATGTGACTCTAAATGCTGTTGAATCATCAACGAATAATTGCAATATGCTACCTGGTGACATTTCATCACTAATGCCTGTTTTACCTTCCCCAAAAAAATTCGGAGAGCCCCAGATTGGGGAGCTTAATCTAGGGAAAAATAAAAAAAATAACGCTGCAAGTGGGATCCCTGCTGCTAATAAGCCCAATGTTTCTTTTATTTCTCTTTTTTGTAAGTAGTTATCATTACTATTATGTTGTAAGACAAAGAGTGTGTGGGTTATGATAATAACAGAGCTAATTAAATATACTATTAATAGTAAATCTTGGCTATAAAAGAAGCGCGTTAATATGACAAAGTAACAGAGTGTCACAACCATCCATGCATCTCTTTTTCTCCAAGTTTCAAGCAACTTCAAGACCGTCATAGAAGTGAGTAAAGTTACACTTATTTCGCGATTGAGGCTAAGTCCTTGAAAATAAATTATTGCAATAAAGGTGAAAATAGTAATTAAGGCAACAACTAAATTATGCATAGGTTTTAGTTTTTTTAAGGCTGTTAACCAACGTATTGAAACAACAATTACTAATAATAATCCAAACCAAATAGGCAAACGTGGCAAGTGTGGAATGACTGCAATTGTGACAGAAAGCAAAATCCAAAATATCTGTTTGTTATTTAATGTATTAATTTTTATTTTTTTAAATTTCATGCGTTAATTTTTAAACAAGGCCAATGCTTTTAAACATTTATTGTAATGATCGGTTGAATAACCATATCCAGAATTAAAGGTTTGTAACTTTAAACAAAAGTCTTGTTGCTGTTGATAAGCTAAAATTACCCATGCTGTTAATCGAGATAATTTCATCTCTGTATCGGACAAGTATATTTTTGCAAAATCTAATAATAATTTTTCTCCCAATGTGTGTTGAAATTCACGACTAATAAGATCACCGGTTTGGGCAGTTCTTTTCCAAGCAATAAGCCTCATTGAATCACCTGATTGATAGGGTTTTAATCCATGAAAATCTTCACCATTGATAATTACAGTGGTATTCCCTTCACTAATATTATCTCTGGGCAAAGGAGGAGGGTTTTGCTCAGGTGTCGGGTAAACTAGACATTTGTCATCAAGATTTGTCCATATCCAAGCATAGAAAAGTCCAAAGGGATAAGAACTCATTACTTTTACTTTTCCACATATCAACCATCCACGTTTTGTCGTATCAATCTGATATTTAATGGCTCTAGGTTCGTCAATAGGTAGTGTAAGTAGGCAATTGTTATCACTGTTGTTTTTCAGACAAATATCAAACCTAGTTTCATTTGAACTAAAAAAAACTTTAAATATGGCTTTTCTTCCTAAAAATACAGGTTTAGCCGTCACTTGATCAATGGTTAGATTACGAAGGTTTAAAAACACTTTATATAAAGCGACTTGAGCTAAACCAAATAGTAAAAAAGTCATCATTAAGCCCATGTTATTATTGAAATTTAAGCTAGCAACTAACATTAGGAACGTAATAAAACCAAAGAAAAGTCCAGGTTTAGTGGGCAGGATAAATATTCTGCGCCAATTAATTATTAACGGTAATTTTTCAGGTTTCTTATGCAGTATTAAGTTAGGCGCAAATTTTTTTATTATTTTTTCAATAAATGAAATCTTCGCTTGTCTTTCAATGTTATGGGATTCTGGTTTCATGCAGAATTTTTTCTAAAATATTATGAACGTTTTGTTGTGTTGAACGGCTTCTCATTCGGTGTGATGTTATAGGCATAAATGCTTTTTGAATGTCTTCTGGAATAACAAAGTCTCTGTCTGCAATATAGGCTAAAGCTTGTGAAAACCTATACATTGCTAGTCCAGCTCTCGGAGAGAGTCCTTCAACTAACAAACTATGATTTCTGGTTTGCAATATTAAAGATTGCAAATATTCTATACATTCTTTATTGGCATGTATTTTTTCTACCTCAGATTGGATTTTTATTAAAAGCTTAAGATCAATGATATTTGCTAGTGGTTTATTAAAGTTTTTTGCAAAATCATCAGTATAAAGTTTTTTTTCAGCCTCTGCAGATGGATAGCCCAATGAAATTGATACAGTAAATCTATCCAATTGTGAATCAGGCAGAGGAAAAGTACCTGCTTCATCAGTTGGGTTTTGTGTGGCAATAACAAAAAATGGATGCTTCAGGTTAAATGTATGGCCATCTACGCTGATTTGTTTTTCTGCCATGGCTTCTAATAAAGCACTTTGAGTTCTTGGAGTGCCACGATTTAACTCATCAGCAAGTAGTAATTGGGTAAATATTGGGCCTTGAAAAAACTTAAAATCTGCAGTATTGGGTTGAAATATAGAAACCCCTAATATATCACTTGGTAACATATCGCTGGTAAATTGAATCCTGCTAAAATCTAACCCTAATACTTGAGAAATTGAATTGGCTAATGTTGTTTTTCCTAGTCCTGGTTTATCTTCTATTAATAAATGGCCATTGGCTAAAATACAGGCAAAAGCAAATTCAATTTGTTGTTTTTTATCAAACAACTTTGTACTAACTGATTCTATTGCTTGATGAATTAAATGGTTGTCCACATTGTTTCCAGTTATTATTATTTTTGAGAAAAAATTATTAAAAGGTCAATTAAAATAATTATTTATATTTAATTATTAATTATATTAGACTAGTTACAATTAGAAATAAAGCAGATGGATGTAAATTCATCATTTCTTAAATTTATCAGACTTTTTTGAAAGTCTCTGTCTGATATAATTCTTGTTTTATCGGTAGGTTAATATAGTAGTAAATTTTTGTCAGTTAAAGTAAGATGTTGATAAGTTTTACATAAATAATGAATATCTATGTCAGAAATCGCAAATATTTTAATAGTTGACGCCTCTAAACTTGCTAGGGTTTTAACTAAGAAAACGGTTTTGAAATTAAAAGAAAACAGTAATATTTTTCTAGCTGGATCAGTAGCAGAAGCGATAGAAATATTGTCAGCTAATACCATTGACATGCTTATTACAGCATTGGTTTTGTCTGATGGTGACGGCGTTGAAATTTGTAAATATGTCAGAGCAAACCAACATTATATACCTGTTCTGGCGATTTCAGGGGATGTCGATGCACGAGTCCAAGATCGCTTAATGGATGCCGATGTTACTGATTATCTTGATAAATCCAAAGGACAAACAGGTTTAGAGTTCTTTATTAAAGGAATTCTATCACCTGAAGATAGAGTTAAAGGACATATTTTGTATGTTGAAGATTCACGCGTGGTTGCACATGCGACTAAAAAAGTTTTAACCAACCATGGTTTAACGGCAGATCATGTATTAACTATAACAAATGCCATCGAATTATTAGGAGAAGGTAGAGAAGCCATAGACAAGTACGATGTCATTTTGACCGATTATTATCTTAAAGATAATGAGACGGCTCAATGGTTGATTGAATATGTCAGAGAGATTCAAAAAATTAACAAAATTGAGTTGCCTATGGTAGTTATGACAGGTGATGAAAATGAGAAAAATCAAAAACAAATACTTAAATCAGGGGCGAATGATTTAGTCCTGAAACCAGTTGAAAATGATATTTTAATGAAAAAAGTCCAGTTTCAAATACGATTTAAACAGTTTCAAAGTCAATCAAGTATCTAATTACTTGAATAAGCTTCAATTACATCCCAGTTGGTTAGCTGTTTTGAACCAAGAGTTTGAACAACCTTATATGCAAGGCCTCAAAAGTTTTCTGTGCGATCAAAAAAGTAAAGGTATTCAAGTTTATCCAAAAAGTAAACAGATATTTTTAGCACTGAATTCAACACCTTTACCTGAAGTTAAGGTGGTTATTTTAGGACAAGACCCATACCATGGGTCACATCAAGCTCATGGACTTTGTTTTTCTGTTAATAAAGGCATTGAAATCCCTCCTTCCTTGAAAAATATTTATAAAGAACTGCAAAGTGATATTGAAGAATTTAAAGTGCCTGTTCACGGAAACTTGCAAGAATGGTCTGATCAAGGCGTTTTGTTACTTAATAGTGTGTTAACAGTTAATAAAGCACGAGCAGGCAGTCATCAAGGTAAAGGCTGGGAGATTTTTACTGATAAAATAATTACTGAATTAAATTCGCAGTATAAAAATATTGTGTATTTGCTTTGGGGAGCTTATGCACAAAAAAAAGGATCTTGTATAGATGCATCGAATAATTTAGTGTTAAAATCAGTGCATCCTAGTCCATTATCGGCTTATCGGGGATTCTTAGGCTGCCAACATTTTTCTCAATGTAATGATTATTTAATTAAACATAAAAAACATCCTATCAATTGGCAGATTTCTCCCTAATAATACAACCAGATTTAACTCATAAATATATGCGATTTGACTATAGCATTATTAAAATGGCAATTTTAATTTTGAATCTACAGCAAGTATTTGATCTTTGAATTCTTTTTTAATTTTTTCTAACGCCTCTTTAGTGTCGGCATCAAATCTGAAAACCAAACAAGGAGTTGTATTTGAACATCGCACTAATCCCCAGCCATCAGTAAAATCTGCGCGAATCCCATCAATGGTGGTTAAATTAGCATCTGGAAAGTCTGCTACTTTCTTGAATTCTTTCATGAAAGAATAGTTTTCCCCTTCTTTAGTCTGGCACTTTAATTCAGGGGTGCTAACGCTATTGGGCAGGTCGTCAAATATTTCATTTGCTGGGCGATTTTCTTGGTCTATTATCTCTAATAAACGAGCAGCAGCATAAATACCATCGTCAAATCCAAACCACCTTTCATTGAAAAAGAAATGTCCGCTCATTTCACCAGCTAATGCAGCATTTGTTTCTTTAATTTTAGCCTTCATGAACGAATGACCTGTTTTCCAAATAATGGGCAGACCACCATGTTCAACTATTACTTTTGGCAAATGCCCAGTACATTTAACATCAAATATTATGCTGGCTCCTGGCTGCCTGGTTAAAACATCTTGTGCAAACAGCATTAATAATCTGTCTGGAAAAATTACTTCCCCTTGCTTGGTGATGACACCAAGCCTGTCTGCATCACCGTCAAAGGCTATTCCAATATCAGCATCTGTGGCTTTAACTGCAGCAATGAGGTCTTGAAGATTTTCTGGTACGCTTGGATCAGGATGATGATTGGGGAAACTACCATCAATCTCACAATGTAAAGGAATGACTTCGCAGCCAATTTCTTCTAATACTTGAGGGCCCACTATTCCACCAATTCCATTGCCACTGTCAACAACAATTTTCAATTCATTTTCTAGTTGAATATCAGAAGATATGTGGTCAATGTAATCATCAACAATATCCATTTCTTGGACTGTGCCTTCACCTTCATCTAATTCCTCATGAATAATTTTCTTATATAAATCAAGAATCATGTCACCAGCTAAGGTTTCTCCATTTAGCATGATTTTTAAACCATTATAATTTGGTGGATTGTGGCTTCCGGTTAGCATGACGCCTGAACCCGTGCCAAGATGGTGAGTGGCAAAATATAGAACTCCGGTTGGAACTGCTCCAATATTTATCACGTTACATCCACCCTTGGTCAAACCATCAGATAACGCAGTAAGTAATTGAGGGCCTGATAATCGACCATCTCTAGCAATCACAATGTCAGTTTTTCCACGTTGTTTATTTTCTGTGGCTATGGCTTGTCCAATCAGTCTAACGGCCTCTGGAGTAAGCGTGTCATCTACTATTCCACGTATATCATATGCACGGAATATTGTTTTGCTAATTTCAAATTTATCTTCTGTTTTATTACCTAATTGCTTCACTTCAGATTGCGCCTCATTGTCATTATTAATCTTTTCAGCACCCGCTACATGCACGTAAATGGGTTTTTCATTTTTCTTTTGTTCTTTCAGTAAATTAAGCTTTTTAATGATGCTTAATATGACTGCAGTAAATAACAATAAAGAAGAAAGTAGTCCAATAAACAGCGACAAACTATTCATGCCTCTTAATTTATAAGATGCTGGTTTGTATGATGATTCAATGACAAAATAACTATTCGGGATGAGCAAAGATTTTGTATCAAGATTAATGCCTTTAATTATTTTACCCCAAGATTTCAATTTGACTAAACTAAATTCTCCAGCTTTTTGAGTTAAGAGAATATTGCCATCATTAATATTAGGCTCCTTTATATTCTTAAGTATTTCTTGTGCGGGCAAACTAATGATTAAATAATGTTGTTTCTGATTATTTAATATGTGTATATAATTAAGATATTGGTTTTTTTGTCCAAACAAATGTATTTCTGCAATCGGGTCTTTATTGTTATTATAAGTAGATTTAAGCATGTCTAAAGTAGCATAATTTATATCAGGAAACTGGCTTGGTTTAATGTCTTTCAATACAGCTTTAGAAATCATCACCCTGAGTGCTTGTGGTACCTTGCTTTTTACGTGTTCAATGATTTTATCAGTCTCTTCACTTGAGCCATCATAAGAACTAAAATCAATGTTTAGGGCATTTGATATAGTTGTATTTACTTGATCGAAATTCTCTTCAATTTGTCGGCCAATGATTGCAGAATTGTCTTCTAATGATGAACTAATCCGATGTTCTTTAAATCCGTTAAATAAGGCTATTGCAAAAATTATAGCAAGTATGAATGAAGCTATTAGCAAAACAGTCCAAATAACTATTGTCGTTAAATTGCTAGATAAATATCCACCTTGTTTATTGAATTTTAATTCTGACATAGTTGTATTCCTTGAGTTATTGCGAACCAGAATGTCCAAATCCGCCTTCACCTCGTTCAGTTAGATTAAATTCATCAACCACAACAAGTTGTGCTTGAACTACTGGGACAATAATCAATTGAGCAATTCTATCACCTTTAGTAATGGTATAGTCGCAATCTGATCGATTCCAACAAGATACAAATAATTGACCTTGGTAATCTGAATCAATTAGTCCGACAAGATTACCTAAAACTATACCGTGTTTATGACCCATTCCAGATCTTGGCAAAATCATGGCTGCCAGTTTAGTATCTTTTATGTGCAAAGAAATTCCTGTGGGTATAAGTTGGGTTTGCTGTGCTTTTATTGTTAAGGGGTTGGTTATGCAAGCTCTTAAATCCATGCCTGCAGATCCATCAGTTGCAAAGTTAGGTAGACCATATTGTTCAATAAAGGCTTTATCTAGAATTTTTACTTCAATTACATTCACATTATTACTAGTATTTATTTGAATTAATAATTTTATCTCAAGCTTAAGATATAAACTACCTCTAAGGGCATTTTTCTTACAAGAGTTTAGGAATTATCCTCTTTTTTTAACTTTTTTGTTCAACTAAAATTAAATTTTTGAGAATGATTATGAGTATAAATAACTGGCCAAAAACAGAGCAACCGCGTGAAAGACTATTGTCCTATGGTGTGGAAACACTCAGCAATGCTGAATTATTAGCTATATATTTAAGAACTGGGATTCCAGGAAAGACAGCCATTGATTTAGCTAGGGAATTATTAACACATTTTGGTGGTTTAGATAAAATATTAGAATCTGATTTTAAGACATTTACACAAATTAAAGGGCTAGGAGTTGCAAAATATTGTCAATTAAAAGCGACGCTAGAAATAGTCAGAAGGCATTACAATTGTAAAGTAGAAGAATCAACTAGTTTTTGTAATCAAGATTTAGCTAGAAACTACTTATTAAATAATTTCCCAAATACAAAAAACGAAACATTCGCTTGTATTTTTTTAGATAATAATAATAAATTAATCAAATTCGAACAATTATTTAAAGGAACAATTAATCAATCTCAAGTTTATCCCAGAATTGTGACTCAATCTTGCTTAAATAATAATGCAGCGGCAGTGATTTTTGCTCATAATCACCCCTCTGGCAATCTCACACCTAGTCATTCAGATAAATTGTTGACAAAACAACTTATTAATATATTAAGTGTTATTGATGTTAGAGTACTGGACCATTTTATAGTTGGTAAGGATGATATATTTTCAATGGCGCAAAATGGCATGATATAAACATGTGTGTAATTGTAAATAATTATTACATAAATTTACAATTTCTAAAATTCTTGAAATTAGTGGTGATTTGTATTTATATTTCTGTATTTTAATACTTGGTTATACTAAACTGTCATATGAAATAGTATTCATTCTAACTTGGCTAGTGCTAACTAATAGTGTCAAATTAAGTCATAGATCGGCGTGAATGTCTCTATTAATCTTATATAGAACCAATTAATGAGTAATGAATTAAAAGCAGCAATTTTAGTTGAAAAAGGCAAATATAAAAGAGCCGTTAGACTAATGACCAAAGTAATAAAGGCTGATCCGGAGAATCATCATCTTTATCGTTTGCGCTTTGAGTATGCTCAATTTATTCCATTTGATAAACTTTATCATCAGGCCACTGAAGAGTTTTTCCGTATTCTTTTAGATATGAATGTATTGGGTGATATCATTCATGATCATTATTCTGTTTATTTGAGCACAACGCAAGGTAGAATTGGGTTAAGCGATGATTTGCTGCTTGAGTTAGCTGCAATATTTGCAGGATTTAGTTATGAAAATGATGCGGTTTATATTATAAATCGCATCATTAGAAAAGAAGTGAAATCTGAAAATTTAGTGGATGCAATTGTTTCATTGGTTAATTACTATATTGGTAAAGATCAAAAACAAAAATCAACACAATATGTTCAATATATGGTAGATTTTTTCCCCAAAAGTCCAATGACGAAATATATAGTTAGGGTCTATAAACAATCAAAATAGTTTTAATATCAAGTTATTATTAGGTTAATTTTTACTAATGAAATCGATTATTTTTGTAGTTTTCGAGGTTTTATTTGAATTTAAAAACACTTGTATTTGGCTGAGAATACCTAAACTATCAATACCTGCTTCTGCTAATAACTCTTCCCGACTTCCATGTTCTTGATAAGAATCGGGTAAACCTAAATTTAAAACTTTCACATTTGACTGTATGTGATTTAAATATTCATTGACACCACTGCCAGCACCACCTTTGATGACATTGTCTTCGATGGTAACAATGAGAGAATGCTCTTCTTGTAATTTCTCTATTAACTCTTCATCAATTGGTTTGACAAAGCGCATATTAACCACTGTAGCATCCAAAGTTTCAGCAGCTACTTTGGCATCTTCAAGCGTGGATCCAAATGCCAATAATGCAATCTTAGAGCCTTTCCTAACAACAATGGCTTTACCAATTTGAATTTTTTTCATTTGTGGTTGTATGGCCACTCCAGCGCCAGTGCCTCGAGGATATCTGACCGCTGCAGGACTGCCTAGTGTATATCCTGTGTAGAGCATTTGACGACATTCATTTTCATCCGCAGGTGCCATCACTGTCATATTGGGCACACACCTCAGAAAACTTAAATCCATATTACCTGCGTGTGTAGCCCCATCAGGGCCTACCACGCCACCACGATCTATGGCAAATAAAACACCTAAATTTTGAATGGCAACATCATGGATTAATTGGTCATAGGCGCGTTGCAAAAAACTGGAGTAAATAGCGACAACAGGCTTAACACCTTCGCAGGCCATGCCTGCTGCGAGAGTGACTGCATGCTGTTCTGCAATGCCGACATCAAAATATCTTCTTGGAAAAAGTTTTGAAAACTCAACTAACCCCGATCCTTCACGCATTGCTGGGGTAATACCAACAAGCTTCTTGTCATCCCTAGCCATGTCACATAGCCACTGACCAAAAACTTGAGTATAGGTAGGCAAGCTTGGCTTTTTGCTGGATTTTACTCCAATTGTTGGATCAAAAGGTGAAACGGCATGGTATTTGATGGGATCTTCTTCGGCTGGTTTGTAACCTTTACCTTTTTTAGTAATGATGTGTAAAAATTTAGGGCCTTCTGTTTCTTTAATAGTTTGTAATGTGCGTACCAATTGATTGACATCGTGACCATCAATTGGACCAAAATATAAAAAACCTAATTCTTCAAAAAGCGTAGATGGAATCAGCATGCCTTTGGTATGTTCTTCCCAACGTGACATAAATTTCCATAACCATGAGTCCCTTTTCATTATACGTTTTGAAGTTTCACGCATTTTATTATAAAAGCGACCACTGACAATTTTAATCAACATGCGTGCAAATGCGCCTACATTGGGAGAGATAGACATTTCATTCTCATTTAATACCACCAACATGTCTGGTTCAATATCACCCCCATGATTTAAAGCTTCAAATGCCATTCCTGCAGTCATGGCACCATCGCCAATCACAGCAATAGATTTACGCTCAATACCTAATTGCTTCGAAGCTAATGCCATGCCCAAAGCCGCACCAATAGATGTGGAAGAATGCCCTACACCAAATGTATCATATTCAGATTCACAACGTTTAGGGAATGGAGTTAAGCCATTTTTTTTCTTAATGGTTTCAATATTATGTTTGCGTCCAGTAAGGATTTTATGTGGATAGGCTTGGTGCCCTACATCCCAAACTATTCTGTCATTAGGCGTATTAAAAACATAATGCAATGCTACTGTTAACTCAACAGTGCCAAGTCCAGAACCAAAATGACCACCAGAATGAGAGACTGATTGAATTAAAAACTCACGTAATTCATCGGCTACTTGCTTTAATTGAGACTCATTTAATTGACGCAAATCTTCAGGGAGATCAATGCCATCTAATAAATTGTCGGTGTATTCAGTCATTTTGACATCTAATAAAAAAACAGGGCTACTATTATCCTATATATGAGGTTAATCGTCAAAGAATCAATAGATATTGAATTTATCTAAATAAATTAATCAATTACTTATATTGCTAGATTGTCACCTAAAAATTATCAAATTATCTAATATGCCTGGCTATTAATTCGAGATTTTGAGGTGTGTATTTTACATCTTGCATAAGAATATTTTGCTCGCCATTTGTTAATTCTTGGATTTGGCCAGTGCGGAGTTTCTTAGGAAGGAATACACCTCCAAAACGCACACGTTTTAGGCGGTTGACTTTGAGGTCTTGGGATTCCCAGAGGCGTCGCACTTCTCGATTTCTGCCCTCTAATAAGGTAACGTGAAACCATTGGTTGCTCTCACCAGCGCCAGCCGCTTGAATATCATTAAATTTGGCTTTTCCATCTTCAAGCTCTACACCTTTGCGGAGATTGTCTAACTTGATTTGATCAACATCACCATACACACGACAGGCGTATTCTCGGTCAATTTTTGTGCTTGGGTGCATCATGTGGTTAGCAAATTCACCATCGGTGGTAAAAAGAAGTAATCCGGTGGTGTTGATGTCTAAACGGCCTATGTTTATCCAACGTTGGCCTTTGAGTTCAGGTAAGTGATCGAAAACAGTGGGTCGTCCTTTTTCATCTTTGCGCGTACAAATCTGCCCAAGTGGTTTATTGTACATGATGATTTTAAATTCTTGAGTTTTGCCTTCAATTACCCATTTGCGGTTCTTCCAGCTGATGATATCTCCTTCAGCTACTTTACAGCCGAGTTCTGCTAGTTTGCCGTTGACATAAATTTGTGCCATTTTTATGGATTTTTCTAATTGGCGGCGAGAACCTAATCCACTGCGAGCCAGAACTTTTTGAATGCGTTCTCCAGGTAATTCAATTTTTAAATCTTTGTTTTTTTCTGTTTCATTTTTCATGGATTATTCTTCTTGTCACTACTCTTGTTCATTATTGTTTTTAAATTGCTTCTGAAAAGCGTCATCATTGGGTTTTTGTTCTAAATCCAATTCTGGCATGATGGTTTCTATGTCTTTAATTTCTGCTAATGTGGGTAAATCTTGTAAAGATTTTAAACTAAAGTAATCTAAAAATTCTTTAGTGGTACCAAACATGGCAGGTTTACCCGGAACATCACGGTAACCAAGAACACGAATCCACTCTCTGTCCATTAAAGTACGGATGATATAGCTACTGACAGCAACACCACGCACATCTTCTATTTCTCCACGGGTAACGGGTTGTCTGTAAGCGATTAATGCTAAGGTTTCAAGCAGTGCTCGGGTATACTTTTTTGGTTTTTCTTCCCAAAGTTTGGATATCCACGGTTGTAATATGGTTTTTGTTTGAAGGCGAAACCCATTAGCCACTTCAACCAATTCAATGCCTCTGTCTTTAAAATCAAAAATCAAATCTTCCAACGCCTTAGCGATATCATTGTGTGTCAGTTCTTGTTCGATAAATAGTGATTGCAAGCGTTTAATTGTCACAGGCTCCCCAGCTGCGAGAAGTGCTGCTTCTATGATGTTTTTTATTTGTTTAATTTCCATAACAGTGTTGATGCAACTTATGCATTTTCTTTTTCTTCTTCTTTTGCCAATGACTTGATATAGATTTGTCCATATGTGTCATTTTGTACTATATCCAAAACTTGGGCTTTTAATAATTCTAATACGGCTAAAAATGTCACTACAATTCCTTGTTTTCCTTCAGTTTGGTCAAATAATGATTCAAAAGTAAAAAAATTCTTTTGTTTCATTAAATCTAACAAAGCCGTCATTTTATCACGTACACTCAGGGTTTCTCTTTCAATTTCATGTGATATTTTTAAATCAGCTCGTGCCAAAATATCTTTAAATGCCATGATAATATCGCGAATATCAACATCCGGTGGTTCAATATATCTTTGTTTGTTATCTACATAAGCAGAAGTAACAACATAATCCCGAAATTCTCTTGGCATTTCATCAATCTCCATAGCCGCAGATTTGAAGCGCTCATATTCTTGTAATCGGCGAACTAATTCTGCCCTCGGATCTTGTTCTTCATCCTCTTCGCTGGCAATTTTAGGTAACAACATTCGAGATTTAATTTCAGCAAGCATTGCTGCCATAACCAGATATTCTGCAGCTAATTCAAAATTCAATTCACCTAGTAAGTTGATATAGTCGATGTATTGCTTGGTGATTTCTGTAATGGGTATGTCAATTATATTTAAATTTTGTCGACGAATTAAATATAACAATAAATCTAATGGGCCTTCAAACGCTTCTAGTATGACTTCTAAAGCTTCTGGAGGAATGTATAAATCAGTTGGCATTTGTGTAAAGGGTTTTCCTTCAACAATAGCAAATGGCATTTCAGTTTGGATAACATCTTGTTTATGATCTGTTTTAACATTAATAGTATCAGACAAAATCAACAACCCCTTTTCCTTCTCGAATAACTTGTGGACCATCGTCCAATAATTCCACTACTGTGGAAGGTTCGGTTGGAGTATACCCTGAATCTATGATGAATTCTAATGCATGGCCGATTAAATCATCAATGTCTTGTGAACTTAACTCAGTATCACCAGTATTGTGAAGTTCTAAAGATGAGCTCATAAAAGGTTCGCCCAGTTCCTCTACTAAATCTATTACAACTTTATGATCTGGAAGTCGAACACCAATTG
>Ga0316204_10007764_pt1 | contig 15405 bp, 13 predicted proteins | sample 6monrhotite_MG_2_FD_205661 | JGI IMG/M metagenome (GOLD analysis project Ga0316204, IMG submission 205661) | Microbial mat bacterial communities from mineral coupon in-situ incubated in ocean water Damariscotta River, Maine, United States -... | ecosystem: Environmental > Aquatic > Marine >...
GCAGGGGAAATAAGGAAACAGTCAACTATCAAAAAATATTACGCTACTTACTAAAATTTCAATTTAATTGAAGTTGTGATTTCGTTTTTCATTTCAATGATATTTTTGCATGCTTTATCCTGGCTACGATGAAACTCACAAAGAACCGCCCCAACCTACGGACTGCATTTTTCTTAAAAAATAACTAGTGATAAGAATCAAAAAAACATTGAATTTCATTCAGCTGTTCATCGATTACAAAAGGCATAAGATTTGTAAACATATCCAACAATATAACTGCATTAACAGACGAGTCATTTTGCGTTGTACTTCTGACACGATCTGCAATGCTCATATTTAACCTATGAAGATCATCATAAATTTTTTTTAGTCCATCCAACTCCAGATCACTTTTACCACCTTTTTTCTTCAAAAAATATTGAGCTAAAAGATACATCCCTGCCGCCCTGAAAATAGTATCTTCTTCTGATGCTAATGGTAAATGAAACCGTGCCATCGGTTTAAGATAATTTGTATAGGGGCAGCCACTCGTAGCAAACAGCAAGCCCAGCAAAGAGCTAATCGCTTTTTGAGCAGTAGTGCGCTGTTTAACTTGACGCGCACCTGTTATCACCTTCAGATCAAGTTCATCATACGAAACAACTTTATCAAATTTATTAATTACACTTGATAATGACAATGCAACAGGGCAATTAGGATGATCACTACTCACAAGTGGACAATGAGGGCATTGGTGGTTTTCCAGCTTTATCCATTCAGGAAAATCACCAGAAGTGCCATTAATTACCTCAAGGGTTTTATCATTTAACTTAAGAAGAAACTCCTCATTATTATGATCGTCGAATTCAAAACAATAACGTATTTCAATCATTTAGATTTTCTCATCTCTCACCACATTCTCAAGCTCTTACATAATGGTTCAATACATAACACTATCATTCGCATATCAAACTGTATCATGAGTCGTATCCATGATGTGCATTCTGCGCATAAAGCTATGAATATTTAAATTCTCATCACTGCTTTTCCGAATTCACCAAGTCTTCTCTAACCAGCTGGCACAGCAAATACCAATACAAAACCGAGAATAAGTGCAATCACAGCAAAACGCAGGCGTTGGCGAACATTGCGGCAAACTGAGAATGCCACCAAACATTGCAGCAGGTAATAAAAAGCGAAAGCGCGCGATGCGAGAACAATGATTTCAAATGTCGACCCTGACCAGGCCAACGCCATAGCTGTTACACCCACCAGAAAATAACCCCAACGTACATTAATGCGTTGTCGGGTAACTTCCTTCATGTTAGCAGCAGCCGCGACAGTATCCGCAACAGCGGCAGAAAACTGAGACAGAATAGCAGCCAAAATCAAAGGTAGAGGTAAATACAATGAGACTGTTGCCGCCAGAGTGATAAGGCTATTATCATCATAATTTCCATTCAGTGCAGATACAATAGGTTGTGCCAGCGCCACAAACAGCACATAGACACTAAGCGAGAAATACTGTGACCAACGCGAGGCGTGAATGCGAGTAGACACGTCATAACTTTCACCCAGATAACGGGTGGTCTCAAAACCCTGCACAATGATCAGCGTGCCCGCCACAATAGTTGCAATCTCCCATGCCGAACGTTCCGGCATGACAGGCAAAGTAAATTGTCCTTGCTTCAGAAACTGACTAACATCATATACACCAAAAAAAATGAGTAGTACCGCAAGGAGCAAAATAGTCACATAAAGCGCCCATTGTTCCAGTTTTTCCAGCGGCTTTAACCCACCCATAAGACCGATAATAGTAATGCCCCCTATAATCAAGGTAGTCAATAAACTTTTATTAAAATTGCTATCCAAGCCAAGGGGCGCAAGAACGAAAGCTGAGAGGATGTGAATATACAGACATATCGAGATCACATAAGCGGCAACAAGCGCAAAGTCTGAAAGCTGTTCAACAGCGACTGTAAACCGATTGGCAGCTTTTTTTAGCACCGGCTCGGCACAAAGTATATTGTGTCGAATAATTGTGCCCACCATAAAAGCGACAATCGCCACGACAATCATCGCAAATATGGAATAAGCGCCAACGGCACTTGCCAGAATAGGCACAACCACCAGAAAGCCACTGCCAAATATCGACGCCAATGGCGTACTCATTGCGGGAACAATGTTTCTTACATTCATAACACTTGCCCGTGCATTACACTAACACCTAACTGATGCTAGATACTGATTTCTACACCCGCTATTTTATCCTGCCCGTATTCTGGCGCACATTCAATAAGACGACTGGATGTTATTGATTTTTTTGAGACCACGTAGTTCTTGATATTCGCACTTCGTGATTCAGCGAGCTGCTCTAAAGTAGCAAGATCTTCTTTTGACAACGACTCGCTTTGTGTTGCTGATTGCTCGGTTTTCCCGGCATTTTTCCCAGCATTATCTGTCGAAGCTGGAAACAATGTATCCCTGTCCGCACTATTGCTTATTGCACAAAGCGATAGATGAATACCAGGACGTTCCCTCATTAAGGTAGCAAGCTTGTCCAATTGTGTCTCGTGTGCGGGGATCAAGTCAGACGTGCCGGCAGCAAACAGGAGAGGATCGAAGCGCAGCGCGGTGGCAATATCAAACAGGGATTCAGCCGCAAAGATCAAACCAAAAGGCGTGTAATAATCCAAAACAGCTGTGGTGATAGCCTTAGAGCTTGCTTTTATAATCACATCACGTGGATCAAACACGGGATTGTCGATATCACCCGTAACGGGGAGATCAAGACGAATGCTATTATCCCTGTCACGAAGCAGCGATAAAGAACTATTTAACGGGAAGCCAAACTCGCTGTTAAGTTGCTCAGCATCTTTATTACTCAGTTTTTTAAGTTCAAATTGATGCAGAGATAAGTCTATATTGCTATCGATTATGCCTTTGTCGACAACGAGCTTGAGGTTAGCATCAAGCTGTCCACTTTTGATGTTATGACCTATATATTGGCTAGTCAACGGATCGACCATCCTCATATCAAGTCCGGAAATCACTCCTTTACCATTAAGGCTCAGCCGATCCGACAGGGGTTTGATGTCAGAATCAATCGTCAAACGACCATGCGTGCCGATGGTCAACGCCAGTGAAACATGACTTGATTGATCAGGTGCGCGGCTATCAATCTGTGCCAGTCTGAGATCTATATCATGGATATCTACAGAGAAAGGCACTTCGAACCTGTCATCAATAAACACCATGTGTTGTTTGGACAAGAAATTAAATTCATCAAAGGAAAAATGAAAAGATTTAGCAATGGTATTGCTTAAGGTGTCGACAGAATTTTTTTGCGTAATGGCAATATCATCCTCTTTTTCAGGCAGCCATTGCTCAAAATCCATTTCGCCCTCTTTGTTCATAGACAGATAAGCTCCGGCACCGGTAAGCTCAATAGTGCCAAGGCTAAGCTGGTTCAACTCTGAGAACCTTATTGGCGTAATGTTGAAGCTATCGAAGCTCAGTATCTGAGCGTTACCGTTTGATGCCTGCGCACCACCTTGTGACGCGTCACGTTGCATGACAGAAACTTTTTCAACGCTAATATTTTCGATTCGGATGTTGCTGGGCGTTTCAATGGCGATGTTATTGACGTCAACTGTACCGATCTTCAGCAACTTACGTTTAAGTTGATTATTCACCAGCATAATACCTTGTATGTTTAATCTACCTTGAACGTAGAGTGGCGTATTAGTTATTGCTGATGAACTTACCTCCTGATCTGCTAATAATATAGAAGGAGAAAAAGCTACGTTACCGGCCCACTCCAGTTTTTCCAGCTGTCCACAATAATCCAGCATGATACGGTCTGCTTTTGAAAATTGCTGCATACATAATGTGACATCAGAAAAAACAATATCTTTTACCGTTACATCCCATGGCATAGAGACAGAAGTTGTATTATTTTTTGACTGGCTTTCATTTGTCGCCGCAGCTATGAAAATTCCCGCAATACCCATGTCGCCATTTCCAAGAAACATGGCATCGATATTCAGCGCGTCAACTTCAATATGATCAATGATGACTTTATGGTCAAACAATGGCCTCCATTCCCAGGCAATTGCAAAACGACCCAAAGAAAAACCCTTGCCAGTTTTATTTGTACCCGCCACATCATTAAGGGAAAACGTTCCATCAAACAGTGATATCTCAATATCACCTATATTGACTTCAACATTCTCTGGCTTGAACCAATATGTTGCAAAAGATGTTACGACAAAAGGAAGTGATACCCTGACAAGAGACAATAGGATAACAATTATCAGCAAGATCAGAAGAATTCTTGCCGTCCATGGCCGCTTCCGAGAAAAGTTTTTATACGGGTTCATAGCAGGACAATGTGATCTTCCCCCGATAAAACAGACACAGTTAAATTCATTTCTTTACCTTTTAGATATTTCGCAAAGTTCTAATGAACCACCTTCGATTATTACAGGGTGCTTTTCAAGAAGTAATAGAAGTTTTTCTTTATCATCTGTTTCGAACCGCATAAAACCATCAATATTCTTGTTTATATTTGGAACAAGTTTCTTTCCAATTGCTTCTGAATTATATATTTCACTACCGCCTTGGAATATACCGCTATCAGTTGCTAGTAAAAAAAATGAATGCCATTGTTCATTTTTTGTATCATTGTTTGTGTTGTTGTGAATAAATGCGATGTATTCCATGTTTCTTTTTTTTAACGCTCAGCATAACCTGACGGTTTTACACAGAGCAGAGCGAAAGCGGCGCGGCGTGTAAAACCGGTCAGCGTTAATGCAATTGTTAGGGCTTGCATAGCTCTACCGCTTCTTTTGGTAACAATATATTTTTAACGCCTAACTTAAAAAGGTCTTTTTTCTTTTTGTGAAAGTTATTGTCTCTAGTAACTAGTGTATCCCAACCATGAAAGATGCAACACCAAACAACCAATACATCACAGAGCTTATTGCGCCAAATACGTTCTTCTTTCTGTCCCTCTGGCGGTGATAGTGAAATACCCGGAAATAATACATCACGTATATCATTAGAAAGTTTTTTCATTTCTTCATCTGACCACAAGGCATGATCCCAATAAAATACATCCCATATCGCTAGCGGCAACAATTCAGTAGCATCTGAAAGGCCTACTGATGATAATTTTTTTTCGAATTGGCTATATGAATTGTTTATTTCTCCAGCTGGCTGGTTCTCAGATGCGCTTACTGCTACAACTGCAAGATTGATATTGTCATTGTGCCATGCTTCTAGAAGTTTTTTTAAATACACACTATCTGGCCTATTTTCTTCCAGATCAATTATACAATTCGTATCAAGTGTGAATTTAATCACTTGTGGCCCTAACGCTTTGCTCAGCCGACGCGTTAGCGGTCGGCTGGAGCGCCTTGATACTCATTGAGCCTTCTCCCTCAGTTTAGCGAGATTCGCTAAACTGAAGGCGACGAAACCCGAAAAGGAGAAAGCCCAATGAAGTTTTATAATAACAACCACCCCTACTATTGCGGTATCGATTTACATGCGCGTAGTCTCTATGTCTGCATTATAGATCACGCTGGCGAAACCTGCGTACATAAAGAAATATCAGCAGATCCTGACAAACTCTCCAAACTCCTCGAACCCTATCTCGGCCAGGTGGTTGTGGGTGTGGAATGCATGCACTGCTGGTACTGGGTTGCTGATATCTGTGAAGAACTTGGCGTGGATTTCATCTTAGGACACGCGCTTTACATGAAAGCCATTCATGGTGGAAAAGCCAAGAATGATCGTATAGATTCTTTTAAAATTGCAAAATTAATTAAAGGTGGAAATTTCCCTGTCGCTTACGTGTACCCAAAAGAGATGCGCGCTACACGAGACCTATTACGCCGACGCATGAAGATCGTGCGTCATGGCGCCGACTTAAAAGCCCATGTCGCTAATACCACCAGCCAATACAATCTACCGCCGAACAAAGTGAATCTAAAAAATGTGAGCGCCCGCGAGCACATTCGCTCGGCCTTTCCCGATCCTGTGGTGCAACGCAACATGGATTTAAACATGGCCATTTTAGAATGCTATGCGAAAGAACTGAGTAAGCTCGAATGGTTTCTCGAACAACAGGCACGGCAACATAATCCAGCACATCTGCATTTACTTCGCTCAGTGTCTGGCATCGGTCGCATCCTGGCCTTGACGATCATTTACGAGATTGGAAACATCGACCGGTTTGAATCAGTACAAACGTTTGCCTCCTACTCTCGGCTTGTCAAATGCAAAGCCGAGTCGGCGGGAAAAAGTTACGGCACGCAAGGCAACAAGATCGGCAACGCTCATTTGAAATGGGCCTTTTCTGAGGCCGCGGTTTTGTATTTACGGGGTAATGAGAAAGCCCAGAAATATTTACAGCGATTGCAACGGCGCATGAGTAAAGCCAAGGCGCTCTCCGCTCTGGCGCATAAACTCGGGCGCTGTGTTTATTTTATGCTAAAAAATGAAACCGTCTTTGATGAGAGTAAATTTTTAACCGGGTGAGTCACGCCATGAGGTGAGCTGAACGTCTAACTGGACAACACGGTGGAATGTTTTAAAAACGAAGCGTTTATTAACTGATAATCTCTACAGTTCGTTTATACATCGCAACATCTGAGCCACTCGCTTTGATTAGACACCTTATGGTCGTGCATTAAGTACAATGAACAAAGTCGTTTACACCTTGACTGAGCCTGACGCTAACTGGGCATTGAATCATTTAATGACCCCGCATTCTTTTTGAATAGTGCCAGCACGAGGTTATACCGATGAATGTCTAGTGGCCCGGTAAACTTCAATGGAGTGAGAAACTACCGGCAGCGGTGAGACCGTATCGGATAAATTGCCTCGTGTGTGTTTGCTGTAAGCGGCTTGCTTAACAGCCAACGATGACTGACGAAGTAGTCGATTTTGTTTATTGGTTTTATTTCGGTTAATAAATTAACCGAAATTGCTTGTTAATGCCTATTGACAGGATTAAGGCTCATATGTGTTAAATTTCTGACCTACGAACGCCCCAATAACACAAAACCCCATATACACAATCAACTCGAAGGTAGATACAAACCAAAATAAAGACACCAGGCATATAAAGGTAGTTACAGCGCCGGACCAAACGCGTAATTCGGAAAGGAGATACTTAGAAGACAGGAATGCTACGATTGAAACGATTAAGGCAAATACAATCTTGCTTTGCAACAATGTATCGATGTCAAGATTCGAGCCCTGCAATAATTCATCTCCTTTTCTCTGTAATTCAGCAAACTCCTCCTCATTAAGATAAGGCTTTTTCGATTGTTCTTTATAGTATTCCTGATATTCCAACTCTGATGGCGATGGAGGTAAATTGGTCACTGTACCCTCACCCCACCCAAGCATCAGGAATATTAGGATTGTCACAAATATTTTAAGAATGAACCACATCTTCATCTTGAAATTTAACGGCAGGCATGTGGGGCTGGCAACCGCAAAGCGAAGCGGCGCGGTTGCCAGTCCCACACGATGCCGTTGTTAGGTGTTTTAGTTTACCTTCTTCATTTGGCCACGCAGAGAGGGTGGCACATCCTGAAGTAAAACAATGGAAATGCTGCCATCAGTTGCAGTATTGTTGTGCGCTACCTTTTCACCGAGGGTTGATGTTATCTGCTCTGGCGATAAGGTATACATTGCACCATTCAAAGGATCAACAATAAACCAACCGATAAGCCCCCCAAAAATAATATTTCCACCGATATACCAGCCATTTGCATGGGCAGTTATTGGAATTACCTGCTTTTCATATCCATCTTTAGAGATTTCTACTGTAAAACTCTTTTTTCCCCAGTAACTGCCATCACTTTTTTGAAGCGTCACGCTTGTGGGTGTCAACCCCTTAAAGACCTGAATGCCTTTCTCGTCAGTAATTAATATAGATGCTTCACTTGGGGTGCTCGATATTGGCACGAGTGCTGTTTTATCCCCTACAATTGTTGCGCAACCCCCAAGTAACATTGCAGATAATGCAAGTAAATAGACTGCCTTTTTCATGTTTTCTCCCTATGTTTCGTCCCATTTAAAATCAGTTAAGTGTCGGACGATTTAACACCTAACGACCAAGCTGTGCGGCGCAAACGAAGCGCAGCGTAGTTTGCGTCCGAACGAGCGCCTGGTTAGGCATGGCGGTGCCCAAACATGATGATGACCATGCCGATTAGCACGACTCCTACACCAACCCAATCAGTTACCGTGGGCCGAATTGAATCAACAGCCCACAACCAAAGCAGTGCCACACTCACATATACTCCTCCATAGGCCGCGTAAACACGGCCAGCAGCTTGAGGGTGCAGCGTGAGCAACCAAGCAAAAGCAGCCAAGCTGATTGCAGCGGGAATCAATAACCATATTGATCGATCCTGTTTGAGCCAGAGATATGGCAGGTAGCAGCCGATAATTTCAGCTACTGCTGTTATAACGAAAAGGCCGAGGGTTTTTATTATTTCCATATTCTTTTCTTGTGTGCCTAACGCTTAGTTAAGCAGCATCGTATGTCGAAAAAAAACGTGCGCATCATGGTATACACGGATCTCTCGAATGAAATGGGTTTTTGATGTCTGCTTGAACGCATTGTTGGACTGATCTCAGGCCCTGACTCTCTTTATAGGAATTTTCATAACGCGCCATTTGAAATGTTGAAAATATTTTTCGTAATCGCGCACCGCAGACAGCACATAAACAATCTAACGTAGATGCTACTTTTTTACCAGCCGACACGCTACTTTCATACAATCCACCGATGACCTCTCGGCAGGCATTGCGCTTCTTTTTATTGTTTGATGAATATAAACCATAATGACGCACCACATGCACGCCGATCTCAGGAACATGCCAGAGGATGCGCCGAACAAACGCATCAATGCTTAAGGTTAATGATTTTATTTTCTGGTCTCGGTGATCTTTGTACATAAAGGTAATGCCGTTCGTACAGCTAATAATTTGCTGTGGCTTTATCGGCCCACCTTTCATATAGCGTGCAAGATAGAGCATGACACCCTTCCCATGCGTGTATTTTTCTTGTATCCGAACACCCCACTGCTTTTTATAAACACAACGATAACAGCTCAACATCGCTTTTAAACTGACATTATGTGGTAATCGCACATCACCGACTTCTAATCCGGATTTTATTTCAGATTGCAGTTTGCCTCTAAATAACGTTTTCACAACCCGGATAGGCAATAAAAAATCACGCTCCAATGCTTTCCACTGTTTTTCGTTTGTCATCCCCCCCGCTGTCACCAAGCAGTGAATATGAGGATGGTAATTAAGTTGCCGACCCCAAGTATGCAACGTCATCAATATGCCCGGTGTCGCACCCAAGTACTTTTTATCTTCCAGTAACGTGATGAGTGTATCTCGGCACGCTTTAAAAAAGCATGTCGTAAACCATTTACGGTTACACTGCCACAGCGCTAGATACTCATGCGGGAGCGTAAAAATAACATGATAATGCGAACAGCCCAGCAGACGTGATCGTTGCGCATCAACCCACTCATGACGCGCTTTATCTGCACAGATTGAACAACTGCGGTGTCGACAAGAATGCAGTTGTATTTTATCTTCATGCCCTTCTGGGCAGGACAAATAATCGTACCCTTGTTCGAGGGTGCGGCAGTTCATGATTGCTTCTGCGGCTTTGATATCTTTTAGCGGGAGTGGCATATTTTTCATGCGAGGAAAATACGAACGAAAAATATTTTGAAGTATTTTTTTATGGCTGTTAAATTCCATTTAACAATCTTCCTTGTGATGTCCTATCACATCCTACGCGTTAGCGTATTTGTCCAACAGTTAATTATACAGCGACTATCATAACTGTATTATACAGTGACTACCTATCACGGTGATTTTTTCGTGGTTTTTTGCTATGGTGCGAGTAGTCAATTTGTGCGGCCAAGGAGGGCTTATCATGACTAATAGTGACAGTGAAAAATCTCACCATTCGGTAGATCGATTTTGGCATAACTATCTATTCGTCCTTGAAAAAAATTCTATTCCTGACAAATCGAGACGCTGGTATCGAAAGCATGTAGAAGAATACATTGGCGCTCATCCTAACGTCAAACTTCAGAGGCATTTGCCCCATTTTATCGATGATTATCTAAAAGCAAAAGGCAGACTCAAACATTTACAAGAATGGCAGTTTCGACAAATAGTTGACGCGCTGAATAATCCTTACGCTGATCCAACAAGGTGAACATCAGTATTTGCTATGAAGGATAGTTAGGAGATTTAAATTCTATCCCAAGGTCTGCTTAGCCAATTAAACTGACATTCAGACTAGTAGGGTGATGGTTGGGATTGAACAGAAACTTCCACAATTACACCCAACGGAAAAGATGTATCGAAAGCTTAATGTGAAACGATGATATAGCCATACGGCGTGGCTGATGATTTTGATTAGATATCGGCGACCTGAATAGAGATTTTTATTATTCATAAATCAATTATGCCAATTTCATCAATCGCGGCTCGTTAACTTGACAGTGCCCCAACTTGTGCTAACGGGGTACAATGACAGAATATGAGACTTACCCAGAGTTTCCCTAACTTTAGGTCGCTGTACAATGCCCATTAATATATCTATCAAGGACGCTGCTTTATTTCTAATCATAACGGCAGCGCCAATGATACTCGCCGCTTGTAATAATGATACACAACAACAAAGTGGTGGGTTCCCACCACCACAGGTCAGTGTTGCTGATGTCATCGTACGTGATGTGACACCATGGCATGAAACCAGCGGACGCATTGCGGCAAAAGAGAATGTTCAAATACGCCCTCGTGTCGATGGTGTTATTGAGGACGTACGCTATCGTGAAGGGGCTATTGTCAAGAAGGGTGATCTGTTGTTTATAATCGACCAACAGCCCTTTCGTGCTGAACTGAAGCGCGCCCAAGCCGACTTGACACGTGCCCGTGCAGATGCGGATCTCGCCCATGCTGAAATTAAACGCGCCAGAAATTTGATCGAGCGCAAACTCATTTCACCGGATGATTATGATCAGCGTGTCGCTGCCGAAGACAACGCCAATGCCAATGTTCTTTCGGCGAAAGCTACCTTACAAATTGCACGCCTCAACATGAAGTACACAGAAGTGCGCAGCCCTATCGATGGGCGTGCTGGTCGAGCGCTCGCTACCAAAGGAAACCTGGTTTCTTCCAACCCCACCCCGGACCTGTTAACCACTGTAGTATCCATTGACCCCATGTATGTCTATTTCGGTAGTGACGAACAAACCTACTTGCGTTATTCCAGCCTGGCGCGCCAGGTGGAAACCAACAGCGATCAAAAGAAAAATCCAACAGTGTTAGTCGGACTCAGCAATGAAGATGGTTTCCCACGCGAGGGTTATGTTGACTTCGTTGACAATCAACTCGACCCAAATACGGGATCTATTCGTATTCGTGCAGTCCTGGAAAACAAGGACCACATGCTTACAGCGGGATTATTTGCTCGCGTAAAACTTTTAGCTCCTGAAAATAATCAGGCAATACTGATAGACGATCAGGCTATTCTCACCGATCAGGATCGTAAATTTGTCTATGTACTCGGCCCAGAAAATAAGGCTATGCGTCGTAACGTCACTATTGGGCAAACTATTAAAGGACTAAGAATAGTTACAGACGGTCTGCAATCGCAGGACCAAGTCATCGTCTATGGCGTTCAAAAAATATTTTTCCCAGGCATGCCTGTCTCGCCACAAAAAATTAACATGGGCGATCCACCTCCAGCACCTGGACCTATGACAGCAAACGAACATTAAAATACGCAGACTAATTCGCCATGAAAGACTTCTCCCGCTTCTTTGTTGATCGCCCAATTTTCGCGGCGGTGCTGTCTATCCTGATATTCATAGCTGGCTTGATTGCAATACCACTACTGCCGATCACTGAATACCCTGATGTAGTGCCACCAACCGTTACTGTCCATGCTGTGTACCCAGGCGCCAATCCAAAGGTAATTGCCGAAACAGTTGCAACACCGCTTGAAGAGGCCATCAACGGCGTAGAGAACATGATGTACATGAAGTCAGTCGCCGGCAGCGATGGCATATTAGCAATGACCATCACCTTCAAGCCCGGCACCGATATCGATCTGGCACAAGTTCAGGTGCAGAACCGTGTCAGCCAAGCCACTCCCCGTCTGCCTGAAGTCGTCCGTCGATTGGGCGTATCAACACAGAAGCGATCCATCAACCTCACCATGGTCGTACACCTTCGCTCACCAGAGGCAAGCTATGACACTACCTATCTACGCAACTACGCTGTCCTGCATATTAAAGATGAGCTAGCACGAATTCCTGGTGTGGGTGATGCGCTGTTATTTGGCGCAGGCGATTACGCCATGCGCATCTGGCTGGATCCGGACAAAGTCGCATCCCTTGGTCTTACGGCAGGTGACGTAGTGAATGCCATCCGCGATCAAAATATTCAGGTATCAGCCGGTCAGATTGGTGCACCGCCGCAATCTGAACAATTACCTTTTACCTTGTCGATAAATGCGAAAGGCCGCCTGGTCACTGAACAAGAATTTGCCAATATTATTATCAAAACCGGGCCCAATGAAGAATTCACGCGTCTCAGTGAGGTAGCACGCCTCGAACTTGGCGCATCAGAGTATGCGCTGCGTTCATTACTCAACAATCAGCAAGCCGTTGCTATTCCTATCATGCAGGCACCTGGCGCGAATGCCATCGAATTATCAGATAATGTGCGGGCCAGAATGGCAGAGCTAGCACAAAACTTCCCGGAAGACGTCACCTGGCAAGTCGTATATGACCCAACCATTTTCGTCCGCGATTCGATCAAGGCAGTGGTTACCACCCTGCTCGAAGCGGTGTTGCTAGTCGTTATTGTTGTTGTTCTATTCTTGCAAACCTGGCGAGCCTCGATTATTCCGTTGATTGCCGTTCCTGTTTCGATCATCGGCACCTTTGCTGTACTGATGTTTCTCGGATTTTCAATCAATACATTGACGCTATTTGCCATGGTGCTCGCTATTGGTATCGTGGTCGATGATGCCATTGTGGTTGTGGAAAATGTGGAGCGAAACATCGCCGAAGGATTGTCATCAGTCGCTGCAGCCCACCAGGCCATGCGCGAGGTAAGCGGACCGATCATTGCGATTGCACTGGTACTGATTGCCGTGTTTGTACCAATGGCCTTTCTCTCAGGGGTCACCGGCCAGTTCTATCGACAGTTCTCAGTGACCATTGCCATTGCCACTGTCATTTCGGCCATCAACTCGCTGACACTTTCACCTGCACTTGCCGCCACGATACTTAGAGGACATAACGAAGCGCCCGACCGTCTCACGCGCATCATCAATGTCTTGTTCTCCTGGGTGTTTCGCCCTTTTAATTACCTCTTTCAAAAAGGTTCTGAGATCTATGCGAGCCTGGTTTCCTTTCTGTTAAAGCACCGCAGCCCTGTCTTCTTGGTTTACCTGCTATTGATCGGATTAACCTGGGCAGTTTTTCAAACCGTGCCAGGCGGATTCATCCCGACCCAGGACAAGCTCTATCTGATCGGTGGCGTAAAACTTCCAGAGGGATCGTCACTGGATCGTACTGAGAAAGTGGTACGCAAGATCAGCGACATGGCGTTGTCTACTGAAGGCGTCGCCGATGCGGTAGGATTCCCCGGCTTAAATACTCTGCAATTTACCAACACGTCCAATACCGGCACGATCTTCTTCCCACTGAAACGTTTTGATGAGCGAACACGACCAGCCACTGAAATCGTCAATGAACTTCAAAACAAACTATCTTCCATCCAGGAAGGTTTTGCTTTTGCCATCATGCCTCCACCGATACTCGGCCTGGGTACCGGATCAGGTTATTCGCTTTATATACAGGATCGCGCAGGGCTTGGTTATGGCCCACTCCAGGACGCCGTCCAAAACATGACCGGCGCGATTACCCAGATACCCGGCCTCAGTTTTCCGGTTTCATCGTACCAGGCAAACGTACCTCAACTTGATATCGAGGTAAATCGCATCAAGGCCAAAATGCAAGGTGTGTCACTGAGCAGTCTGTTTGAAACGCTACAGATCTATCTTGGCTCTCTATACGTCAACGACTTTAACCGCTTTGGCCGCACCTATCAGGTCATCGCGCAGGCCGATGCACCGTTCCGTAATAATGAACATCAGATTGCCAATCTACGTACACGCAATCAGGACGGAGAGATGGTGCCCATCGGCAGCCTGGTTCAGGTCTCTCACACCTTTGGCCCCGACCCTGTCATCCGTTATAACGGTTACCCTGCTGCAGACATGATTGGTCAAGCCGATCCACGCATCATGTCTTCAACTCAAGCACTGGCTGCAGTCGGTGCGGTGGCATCTCAGTCACTACCCAAAGGTATGAGTTTTGAGTGGACAGACTTGAGTTTTCAGCAAGTCACTCAAGGTAACGCAGCATTAATTGTATTTCCACTATCGATATTGCTGGTGTTTCTTGTATTGGCTGCACTGTATGAGAGCTGGACACTGCCACTGGCTATTATACTTATCGTACCAATGTCCGTTCTATTCTCGTTGGCCGGTGTATGGCTTGTCGATGGGGACAACAACATCTTTGTACAAATAGGATTGGCCGTACTAATCGGGCTTGCCTGCAAGAATGCAATTCTGATTGTAGAATTTGCACGTGAGCTAGAACATCAGGGTCAAACACCATTCGAGGCTGCTATTCACGCTTGCCGTCTAAGGCTTCGCCCCATCATCATGACCTCGGTCGCCTTCATAGCAGGCGTGATCCCCATGGTATTTTCCAGCGGCGCCGGATCGGAAGTACGTCACATCATGGGTATCACCGTATTCTCGGGCATGATCGGGGTGACCTTGTTCGGCTTAATCCTGACACCCGTCTTTTACACAGGCTTAAGAATGCTGGTAATAAAACTACAACAGCGTAGATCTCCACGCACGGAAAAATAGCATCTGACTCAAGTTGCCGCGTCTGTTGTTGCGATTATTCCGTACGATTGCTCTTGTCCTGCTTAAAAAGATTAAATTTTATTTAATATCCGCCTCTGATTCGATGTCCGCTTCGAAGAGGTCCTGGAGTTCCTCTGCGGCGTCCTTTACGCTCTGGATATATTTTGTTTCATCATGGTGAACGGCGTATTGTTTCATCAATGCGGCTTCATCATGGGTCTTAAATTTTTCAACGGTTTCGACCACCTCAGGTCTTGGCATACCCAGGCCACATAGCACTTCTTCAGCCAATTTGAGACTGGTCAAAAATGTCTCGCGGAAAAAGACTTTCACCCCCAGGTCTCTTAACAGGTGTGCGTGGTGGCGGTTGCGCGCCCGTGCGATAATTTTCAAATTAGGAA
>Ga0316204_10007765_pt1 | contig 15405 bp, 11 predicted proteins | sample 6monrhotite_MG_2_FD_205661 | JGI IMG/M metagenome (GOLD analysis project Ga0316204, IMG submission 205661) | Microbial mat bacterial communities from mineral coupon in-situ incubated in ocean water Damariscotta River, Maine, United States -... | ecosystem: Environmental > Aquatic > Marine >...
ATCGACTTGCAACAATCCACGGCGAGTGAGAATCACCTCGTCTCCCTCGACGGTCAAATAGCCGGCCGCCTGTTGCGCAGCGAAGGCGTCGCTGAATTCCTCGAAAATATCGACGCCAAACTTTTGGCGGAACGGCTCGCCGCTAATGCGGCCCTCTTTGAGTTGCAAAATCACTTCACGAATCAACGTCTGATGCGGCGAGGGAGTCAGTGCGCGATTGACCGGCAAACGTCCTTCGTCGCACGCAGCGACATAATCGTTGAGCTGATCAAGGTTCTGATAGTGCACCCCCTGGAAATGCCCGAACGATGCCACCCCCGTCCCCAATAAATCGATCCCGCGGAACAGACTGTCGCGATAAATAAACTTGTCGGTTTCCAAGTTTTTGACAACTTCATTACCGCTGCTGACTTTGTAGCCCACCCCCGCAAGTGTGTTGAATGCCTCGTCCACCCAGCGGCGCTTGGTCGCCCAACTCGCCACCGGCGACGCTAAGCCTCCCTCTTGCATCTCCTTGGAGATGATCGTGTTGTAGGGCAATTCCATCTGATAGATCGTGATGTTATCGGGCGACAACTCGCCCGCTTTGTCGACGCATTCCGCCCAGTTCTCGTCCGTCTCGCCGACCATACCGGCAATCAGATCGATATTCACTTGCGGAAAACCGACATCCTGAATCCAGCCATAGGCGCGCATGACTTCCGGAGTGAGATGCGCCCGTCCATTTTCTTCGAGGATCTTGTCATCGAAATTTTCGACTCCCAGCGACACGCGCGTCACGCCGATATCGCGGAGCGTTTTGACCTTGTCCAAACTCAACGTGCCCGGCTCGCATTCAAACGTGACCTCGCGCGCATCATCCCATGAAATCGATTGATGCAGCCGATCGCGCAGCGATTTCAATTGCTTTGCACTGAGGTATGACGGCGTCCCGCCGCCAAAATAGACAAAATCAAACTTGCGCCCGGCGATCCCCGGCTGTTCGGCCAACAGGGCGACCTCTTTGATCAGTGCCTGTACATAGTTTTCGATCGCCTTGGCGTTTTGATCGGTGTACACGCGGAAGTAACAGAACTTGCAACGCTTGCGGCAAAAAGGGATGTGAATATACAGCCCCAAGGGCCCTTCGCGCCGCGGTGGCTGCTCGAACGCCTCGACGATTTCATGCACGTTCTCCCGCTTCCATAGCGAATAGGGAGGATAATTCGTGACGAAATAACTGCCGATTTCGGTGGTCGTCGAAGTTTCGCTACTCATAAGAATCTCAGATCATTTTCGCCAATGCGGGCCTTGCTCGCATCCGGCAAGCAGGCGGGGGCTTTCAAAACAAATCGCACAAAAACACCTAACTCCTGGCACGGCCTGCATGCCATCGCTTTGCGGCCATTGCGTGAGGCTTTTTCGTTTTTTGAGTCTTACATCTTACTTAGAATCGTGCGTCACAACACACCCTACGACACTGTATTATGAAAGTCGTACTGTCATTTAAAACGAAACGAATAGACGTCGGCGTTTTTGATGGTGAAACGCAGTTGAACGATACCTGCACTCAGGTCGGGGTCCACTTCCCAGGTGACCGCACGGTCGACGGCGTCCCCCACAATAGGCTGCGAGATACCAAGCACCTTTCCATTTTCATTCAGCACTTCGATCTTCAGGGAGCCGTCTTTCGGGACAACGGAGTTTAAGAGCAACTCTTTGCCAGTATACCGCAGCGATTTCGTAACGACTTGACCACCAGCCTCGCCTCCATGCAGCGCAACAAATCCGTCCACGCGATACACGAATCGCCGAACGCGCCCCGGCGTCTTCTGGTAATAGTTTTCCGTCCCGTAGACTGAGATTTCATGCGGTTTCCCGGGAAGTTGAACCATTCCCCAAACCATGTAATTGCTTCGATTCAAATTGCGGTCTTTAGGTGCGGTACGAGGAATCACTGGATTCGCGTACCTTCGAAAATTAACGCCGTCTCGGCTGGTCATGAAGAGTGGTTCCACTTGTTCTGATTCCTCATAAAAGCGTGTTGGGAATCCCACGAACAGGTGAGGAGCGCGAAAATACTTTTGAATGGCGTTTGTGTAGAGTTCCACGGGGGGCGAGCCCTCCGTGTACGTTAATTCCTGACCCTTTCCCCAGTGAACGAAGTCCTGGGATGTCGCAGTTCGAATGGCTCGGATCTTGTTCGGATAAACCCGCCAGTACGCGCGGTATTCCTTGCGGTCCGTGTCCCAGAAGACGACATTTTGCGAGTCGAATCTTCCATTCTTAATGATGGGCTCCTCTTGAACTCGCTTCCAGTGAATACAATCTGGTGAGGAGAAGCCGATCAGACCATGAGCGAGACCTCCCACGCCCTTGTAGCGTGCATCGTCTGGGGTCGCTGGATTGTCGTCCCGAAAAACGGTGAAATTGTGGTGCACATTGCCACCACTTCCGAGGTCGAGGATGTTGTTCTCCTTGTTACCTCGAAACGAAAACATGCCGAGATTCGGCTTCGTCCACTGGATGCCGTCTTTGCTCTCCACATAGACCGCAATTCCCCAGCCCTCCTTCGGTTTCGCCTTGTCGTGCTGCGCTGAGCGATAGACCATCCGGTAGGTGTCGTTGTCCTGTAGAACAGTGAAATAAGCACAGATATTCCCGCCCCAAGGTTCGTCGTGGACTAAAACGACCTCTTGAGGCTGAGGATTCTGCACGACTTGCTGAACGTCACCCTCGACCGCTTGAATGAGATAGCTGTCAACGAACAATTCCAGCCGACTGCCAATATCGATCGGTTCAGCGCCTTGACCAACTGTGGAGGTACCGATGGTGACAACCAGAGTGACGGTGAATGCCAAAACCTTGGCTATTTGCACGATTCGCTCCGTTGGATTGTGTGAACTGTTGGCAAACTGATTTTCGTAGCGTGCGTCGCGATGTATCCTACAGTTTTCATCCGTGTTATTCCGTGGCGAAATCATTGGTCCGCGGGTTTCTTGCCGAAACAATAGATGTAACCTTTACTCGATTCTGAACCGATCACTAAGCAGCCTTCGCCGACTGCCGGCGAAGCACTGAACGGCCGGCCGCCCACGAATCGAAAAACTTCTTTTCCGTCGGCGAGGTTCACTCCGTACAGCTTTCCATCGCCCGATCCAAAAAATACGCGGTCGCCCACCACCACCGGCGAGCCGTCGACTGCGCCACGGGTATCGAACATCCACCGCCCTTTTCCTGTCGCCCGGTCGATGCAGTGCAAACGTTTGTCACCGTTGCCCACCACGACCAGATCTTTGGTCACTGCGGCCGAGGAATGAAACGGGTAGTGCCGCCGCTCCGCTTTATACGTCCACAGGTGCTTGCCGTTTTTCCAATCGACCGCCCAAAACTCTGCATCGTGATTGCCCACATACAGCAGGTCACCCATCACCGCCGGAGAAGCAATCACATAGCTGCCGACTTGTTGCTGCAACTCGATGTTTTCTTTTCCGGTGGTAATATCAATCACCCGCAACAAACCATCGCAGCCGGTCGTGAACGTTGAATTACCCTCCACGGCTACTGAACAGTTCACCGGACCTTCGGTGACCACTTCCCACACTTTTTCACCCGTGGCCGTCTTCAAACAGTACAGTGCCTGATCATGCGAACCGACGATCACATGCTCCCCCACCACGGCAGCGGCGCCGACGATTTGATCTTTGGTCTGAAACTTCCAGCGGGCTTTGCCGTCTTGTCGATTGATAGCATGAAACACGCCCTCCTCGTCGCCGATATAGACCGTATCACCGGATACCGTGGCGGCTGCGTTAAATCCCGGTGCGAATTCCTCGGGATCGTCGCTTTCGATCGACCGATAGGTCCAGATTCGCTCGCCGTTTTTCAAATCCAAACAGAGCACTTCGCCTTTAAGCGTGCCGATGTAGACAAAACCGTCGACAATCGCTGCCGTAGCCGTCACCATTTCGCCCGCTTCGTGTTTCCACAACAATTCCGGTTTCTCCGGCAGCGTGGTCGTGGCGATGCCGCGTTGCTCAAGCCCGTTGCGAAAGTTCGGCCAGTCGTTTTTCGGCGCCTTTTCCACATCGTCGCCGTAGACGATGCCCCCCAGCAAACCGCCGCAAGCGACGATCGACAACAGCAGCAAACATACGGTGCGTCGCGCGGTCATCACATGGCGCATTCGTAAATCTCCTTCAAACTTTGCTGATCGACCGGCCGCGGATTGAAGTTGCCTGTCCATTGCGAGGAGGCCTCCTCGGCCAATTGCGATAAGGAATCGGGGTGGATATTCCAAGCCGCCAAGCTCGTCGCCTGTCCGCTTTCAGCAATCAATTCCCGCACAAAATCGGCCAGCAATTCTCCGGCACGTGCATCATTGGCGGCGCACAAACCGCAATCGACCGCCAAATCACCGTACAAGCGGCCGACCGCCGCAGCATTATAACGTATTATGTGCGGTAACATGATGCCCACCGCCACGCCATGTGTGATTTGATAATGCGCCGTGAGCGGATTCGCGCAGGCATGCGCGGCCCCCAACATCGAGTTTTCAATCGCCGCTCCGGCCAGATGGGCCCCCAGTAGCATTTGCCCGCGACCGTCGATGTCGGTAGGACGTCGCAACACCCGGCGAAAGGAATTGGCCGTCAATTGCCACGACTGCCGGCTAAAAAGTTGCGAAACCGGATTTCGACTTGTGGAAACATACGACTCCAACGCATGGCTGATCGCATCGAGACCAGTCGCGGCCGTTACCGATGCAGGCATGCTCACTGTTAATTCCGGATCAAGAATCGCAATTTTACAGGCCGCCTTTTTATCGCCGCAGGCCATCTTCATGTGCGTCTTCGAGTTGGCAATCAAAGCAAACGACTGCGCTTCGCTACCCGTTCCCGACGTCGTCGGCACGGCAATCATCGGCAACATCGGTTTTGTGGCCTTACCCACCCCCCAATAATCCTCCATTCGCCCGCCGTTGCTGAGTAGAAAGTTCACCCCTTTGGCGCAATCCATACTGCTGCCGCCCCCCAAACCGACGATCAGATCGACATTCGCCTCCCGGGCAACGGCCAAAGCGCGGTCCACATCGTCTGTCGTAGGATTTTGATGCACATCGGTGAACATCGTAACGTGCAAACCTGCGGCATTGAGCGATTCCAGCCCGTGTTGCGCATGCCCCGCTTGTTGTAATCCGGGGTCCGTGACTAAAAACACGCGGGTCCCGCCCAGCTCAGTCACCAAGCCGCCCAGTTGAGCCAGCGTGCCGGGACCGAACACCACGCGCGTCCGCGGGGCATAGTCAAAGGGAACCAACCGGCCGTTTTCAGCCGGTCGTGGCGAATGGGACGGTTCTATATTTGTGCTGCCAGACATAGATCGGCGTCTTGGACAATTCTGTGAGGAAGTTCAGTGGGGAGGAATTTTCGGGAAGGCTTTGTCGGACCTGGGCCCCGCTCACAGACAACCGCATGGTGTGGTTCTCGTTGGACGGCGTCCTGGTGCAATCCGTATGGGGTCAGCGGGGCAAAGCGACGCCGACACTTTCTGAAGTGACAACGACCGCCTCAATCTCAGGACCAATTGTACGCGACCCCGTTCCGGAAGGCAAAGCGACCGGCCCATTTGCGCCAATCCCTCACCGCCCGAACAGGCAAACATTGCCAAGATGGCTGAGCCGGGGGGTTAAGCGGAGCATGACCCCGATCGCGCGAGCCGCCGGCAGACTTCAACCTTCTTATGCCTCCCCGCGCATTGCGATATCGCGCCGATTCCCCGGCAGCTCTGGGCGGAAACGAGAGAAATTGTCCTATGCTTACCTTAGGAAACTGTTTCTCCATACCGGACGATCAGCATGTTCGGTCGTGGGCGGGGGGGTCGTGTGGCTTGTGCCTGTTTTGCTTGCGGTTGCCCGGCACAATTTTTTGACCGCCCCCCAAACGTGGTTTATATTCAACATTATCAACGCCGTGTTGCTTTTTTGAAACATCGCGTTGCCAACAAACCTCAACGTTGCTCTCAACAGGGCGGGACAAACGCGGCCGGTGCACCATCGGTTGCCACCGGTCATTTGCGAGAGGAGTCGAACCGTCCGCGCGGCTTTCGTCGCGGACGTACTCTCCGAGACAATCAGCCATCCTACAGATTTGCACTCCCCCCACGGTGATGCGGACCGCTCGCGGTACGCCGCTGCTGAGGTGAGAGGAGGACTACATGCGCCTACGCAGTAAGATACAACTGGCCGCTCTGCTTTTACTCATCGCCTCGACGGCGTCCTGGCCCGGCCTCTCCGGATTCGCCGACTCTGCCCGAGGCACCCAAGTCAGTCGCGAAATCCAACAAGAGGTTTCCGCTGGCCGCCAACTCGAAGCATCACGAAAATGGCTGGATGCGATCGAGCACTATGAAAAAGCGGCTAAGCAATGGCCGGACAACAGTTCGCTCAAATTGGGGCTTCGCCGCAGCAAGTTCCAATTCAGCATCGTCCGTCGCTATTCGGACAAGTCATTCCGCGAATCAATGCTGCGTCTGCAAGAAGCCGATGCCTTGCAGATTTACGATGAACTTTCACAGACCATCGAACGCCGCTACGTAGAAAACATTGGACCAACCTCAATCGTCGCCCACGGCACGGAAAGCCTGTGGTTGGCCCTGCAAAACAAACGATTTTTGGAAACCAATATCCCCAACGCCGACCAAGCACGAGTCACCGCCTTGTGCCGTTTGTTGCGGGAGAACTATTGGAACAAACCAGTGCGGTATCACGGCCAAGCACGACAGGTAATTTTGGAGATTTGCAAGATCTCACAGGCCCGTTTGGGACTGCGGTCGGCTCCGATCATCATGGAATACGTCTTCGGCAGTTGTAACGCACTGGACGACTACAGCAGTTATCTAACCCCCGGTCGCCTCAAGGATCTGTTTGGCAACATCGACGGTGAGTTCGTCGGACTGGGCATCGAAATGAAAGCCGAGTTGGGCAACGGTATGTTGCTCGTCAACGTACTCCCCGACAGCCCCGCCGACTCAGGGGGACTCACCCCGGGTGAATACATCGTTAGCATCGACGGCACGGATTGCCGCAACATGTCCACGGACGAAGCTGCGGAACGGCTGCAAGGGGCCTCGGGAAGTCGAGTAGTTTTGGAGATTCAAGGAGCACCGGGAACGCGGCAGCGACAAGGAACCTTCATTCGCCGCGCAGTGTCGATCAAGAGTTTTCCGATCGTCAAAATGCTGGACCCCAGCGAAGGGATTGGCTACATCCAAATGACCGGTTTTCAACGCAATTCTACACGGGAGCTCGACGCTGCGTTGCGGAAACTCCAACAACAAGGCATGCGGGCCTTGATCTGGGATGTCCGCGGCAACCCCGGCGGCTTGTTGGATCAAGCCACCTCGGTCCTGGACCGATTTATTGAAAACGGCGTATTGGTCTCCACCCGGGGACGCAATGGTCAAGTCAAAGACGTCATGCGAGCAACGCGCCCCGGAACGTGGCAGATGCCGCTGGTCGTGCTGATTGACGGCAATAGCGCCAGTGCCAGCGAAATCGTTGCCGGAGCCATCCGCGATCACCATCGCGGCACGTTGGTTGGCCGTAAGACGTATGGAAAATGGTCGGTCCAGGAAGTGATGCACACGCGGGGCAACGCTGGCTTGCGATTAACAATCGCCAAGTTTTACTCGCCCAGCGGCCGCAATCACGCTAAAGTGGGCGTATCGCCCGATATTGAAGTTCCCAAACCCGATGAAAGCCGGACGTATTATCGCTCGCCGACCGACTTGAATGTCGCCGGGGACAGTGATTTGCAAGCCGGCTTGCGAGCCCTTCGCCGACAAATGGCCCAACGATGACGCAACAGGTCCCGGACTGGATCCACCACGGCCGCGGTGCCACGCCCAATGTTGATTGGACCGTGACCACCGAGGCACCGTTGGTGGCGATGCAGATGGGACGTGAAACGGGCGAAGTCTTAGCGGCGGACGAAGCGGGCGGTTTGTATCTGATCAACCGCGCCGGAGCAATCAGCGCAGTCTCCCGCGGCCGGGCACCGATTCGCGCAATCGCCTGGGGCGACACCGGCGGGGGAGGAATTGCTCTCGTTGGCAAAAGAACCCTCTACTGGTTCAATCGCGGACTGAAATTCGATAAGAAAGTCGTCTTGTCTGACCGCGCCCTGAATGTCGCGCTCGACGCACATGCCGAGTACGCTGTGGTTAGTCTTGATGGCGGCCAAAACCTCGTCTTCGACTCGCCGCGGAAACCGATTCACGAATTCACCACCTACCAGCCCTTGGCTCATTTGGAATTCCTCGTCCACGAACCGGCGATTTTCGGTGTGTCGGCCTTCGGAATGTTCTACAAATTCGAATTCAGTGGGAACGAGATCTGGGGTGAAAACCTGTGGTCCGATGTCGGCGGCCTTTCGGTCTCAGGCAACGGTTCCACAATTCTGTTGGCCTGCTTCGCCCACGGCATACAACGCTACACAGGCAACGGCCAGAGCGATGGTTCGTACCAACTCGGTGAGACAGTTTCGCGAATTTCCTCCAGTTTTAACCCCTATCGCATGATGGCTGCGACGATCGAACAACAATTGTGCTGGCTCGATTTTCAAGGTCAACTACTCTGGTCTGCCGCCACCCCGCACAAGACTGTTGCCATTCATTGCGACCCTCTAGGATATGGCGCGGTGTGCGGATTCGAGTCGGGAGAGATTATCCGACTCTCATGGGATTAAATTGTCGGTCGCAAATTTTCGCACTGTCGGTTTTGACTCACGATTCCCACGGGCGTTATAATTGAAATGGTGAATTGGTTCCCACAAAGCGGATTAAGCTTTTTGATTGTATTTGAGTTCTAGAGGTTCAATGACGACCGATCCTCACGCGCCAGCGGAATCCTCCGGCGGAAATCCCTCCCCCGCTCCCGGTGCGACCACCGATCCAACTGCTGGTCGCGGTGCGATCCCGCAATCGATCGGCAAATACCGCATCGAGCGTCGTTTGGGCGAAGGCGGTATGGGGACAGTCTATCTGGCACTCGATTCCGAATTGAAACGCCACGTGGCCTTGAAGTTGCTTCGCCAAGAACGCGCTGGCAACCCCACGCTCGTCAAACGCTTTCAAGCCGAAGCCAAAACCGCCGCCGCGCTCAAACACAAAAACGTGGTCGCGGTCTACGAAGCCGGTCAAGTCGACGGCTTCACCTTTATCGCCATGGAATACGTGGACGGTATTGATGTCCATGATCTCGTGCAGCGCCGCGAAGTCATTCCCGTCCGCCGCTCCATCAGTATCATCAAACAAGTCGCCAGCGCACTGCAACATGCGTATGAACGGGGGGTCGTCCACCGTGACATCAAACCGTCCAACCTGTTGATCCAACGTGATGGAACGGTCAAGTTGGCCGATTTGGGCCTGGCACGGATCATCGATGAATCCTCCGATGCGGGAATTACCCGCGACGGAACCACCGTCGGCACCGTCGACTATATGTCACCCGAACAAGCCCGTAACAGCCGCTCGGCCGATACCCGTAGCGATATCTATTCGCTCGGCTGCGCCTGGTATCACATGCTCACCGGCGAACCGCCCTATGCCGACGGCGGCTTAACACAACGTTTGCGGCTACATGCCGAAGGCAAGCCCCCCGATCCGCGCGACCTCAATCCAAAGGTCCCCGAGGGAATTGTCGCCATCTTAAACCGTATGATGGCCAAAAACCCCGATGAGCGCTATCCCACTCCTGCGGAGGTGATCAAAGAGCTCGACAAGGTCAGCCTACAGCGCGACACTGTGGCGGGGCAAATCCTGTCCGATTTGGACGAGCGTGAGGAATCCGACGGCAAGCCCGCCGTCAAAGTCCGAAAAAATGTAGCCCCCTTGCCCTCCCGAGATCCGAAGTTGGGCAAGCCGGAATCTGAGGGGACCGTCGTCTTCCCAATGCGGCTCGCGGGAACCGTTCTCACCGGAATTGCGTTGTTGGTGTTGGTCTTATACGGATGGTCGAACTGGATGCCGGATTCCAGTGAGGAACCTGTCGACATCGATTTCACCGGCGATCCACTCGATGATCGCGACCCATTCGCCATCCAGGACGGTCCGGATTTCGATGCCAATCAGAAACAGGATCCGCCCCCCGACGCACCCCCAGATGCTGATGCTCCCCCCAAAACGCCCGCAGATGATTCGTCAGCGGCGGTAACTCCAGTCGGGGGCACCCCGGTTACCCAGGTCGAGCCACCGTCGGTTACTCCAGGCCAGCGCGCCCAAGCGCGCAAAGCGTACCTGCCCGATTGGGCCGCACGTTCGTCGATTGAAGCGGGACGTCGAGGCTTGACGATCGCGACAGTCGCGCTCCCTTCCGCTGTCGGCCCGAATGCCCGCCCGCCCACAGTCCCTCTCAAGCCGCATCTGGATAACCTGCCTAAAGCGGGAGGAATCCTCGTATTGCCGGCAGCCGGGCCTTATGAATTGAATTTAGCCGAACTGCGGAACCACGAGCACGTCGTGATCAAGGCCGGCGGCAACCAACGGCCGGTTGTTTTCATCCGGCAACAAGCGGGCCGACCCGTCACCCTGGACGAGTCGATCCCAATTTTGGCACTCGACGGGCTGGACCTGTTTTTCCAAGTCGCCGACAAAGCCGCCCCACAAACGGCCGTTGCCATTCACGCCGGTTCCAGCGACCTGCTGCTGCGAGATTGTTCTCTGCAGGTGCTGGGAAACCAGCTGGCGAACATCGTGGCCATTCGAATCAGTAAGTCCGCAACCGCAGATGTCACGGCGACCATGCGTCTGCTCATCGACCGCTCGGTCATTCTCGGATCGCAACTGACAGCTGTGCAGGTTGATTCCGATCACGCCGACATCGTGATTCGCGAAAGTCTCATCGTCTCCGGCATCGCACCGGCTATTCAAATCGCGCAAACCCGCGCCACAGCGGCCACCTCAGAACGTTCGCTCCGTTTGATCGGCGACACGATTGTCTCGCGCAGCCACGCAGTTGAATTGTTCAACGGCCTCTCGATCGGCGATGTCGCCCCAACACAAGTCACCGCCATCGATACGGTGTTTTCCAACACCGCTGCTATCGAATCGGCGGCAATGTTGGCTGCGCGGAATTGGCCGCTCACTGCCGGCCAACTCCACAACCTCACCTGGGAATCGGTCGGCTCAGCCTATCAAGGCTGGCCCCGGTTGGTGCAAAATCGCGATGCGAAAGTCATCGAGGCTATCGCTGCAGACTATACCGACTGGAAATCGCTGTGGCCGATCCCCGGCGAAGAGCCTCAGTTTCATCCCACCCCTTGGCCCACCGCAGAAGTGGTCTTTTCGCAGCCGCTGGACTTAAAACCGTTCGCAACGCAATCCCTTCCCAACAGACTCGCCGTCAGCCTGTCGGGTGATCGGCCAGGCTGCCATTTGGCAGATCTGCACGTGGGCACCGCGGCTCCTCCCACTGAGACACGTGACATTCCGCCCCGTCCCATCTTTCCAGTTGCGTTGGCTTCGGAATTCGAAAACGCTGAAGTCATCCCCGTTGATTTGACCAAACAGGACTTAGGCCGTTTTCTCAACAAGACCAAACTTCCCCCGCACGCCTTGATTGTCGCCGAAGGGTTTGGCCGGCGAAAGATCACGCCGTTCTCCATTACCGACCGCGCCGTGCGGATTGAATTTCGCAACAAGGGGGGGGATGCCCCGTTAAGGTTGGTGGCTGCCGCAAAGAAACGCTCATCCGGAGGCGAGTCTTCGAGCAATGCCTTGATGACCATTAACGGCGGCCGACTGGAAATCGTGGGAGGCGTTTTTGAAATGTCCGCTGCCGCGAATCGGCCCAGTTTCGACTGGTTCATGGATGCGCGTCATGGTGGCTTTTCGATTGAGCATTGCTACGTTTCCGCGCGGTCAAACGATTCCGCCCGCAAACCGGGACTCATTCGCTGGCAAGATGGCACGGACGACGAATTGGCGACGCCGCCGAGGAGCGGCGTTATCCGCGACTCATTCCTCGTCGCCAGCGGAACGGTCATTCAAGCCCAAATGCGACTGCGACAATTGTTCGTCGACAACACGATCCTGGCGACACCGGGGACGATTTTTTCACTCAAAGTCGGCGGCCGCTCCGCGAATCCGCCCAGCAGCATCGTCCTGCAGAATTCCACACTTTCTGCCGCGACGAATTTTTTTGAGATCTCAGCCGCAAACCCTCAGGATTCGCGAAGTGCCGCATTGGGAATTTTCGCGGATCAGACAATTTTCGGCACCCCGCCGCATACCGATTCGGTGGCAGCTGCGCCCATCTTATTCGCCGACCGATCCGCGACCGCGCACGGGCCAGTGGCATGGATTGGCGACCATAACGGATACTCCGACGAAATCAAGAATTTTGTTGTCACCGACACTGGCAACCTATCAGACACATCAGATTTCAAATTGGGATGGATAGAGACGTGGGGTCAAGACAACATTCGCTCCCCTCTCGCCAAACCGGGGGGGGTCCTGTTTGCTGCGCCACTTCCCGGCTTAGAGCAATTAGAACCCGATAATTTTACGCTGCACCGCAGCGCCGACGCGAACGCTTGGGACGGTAAACGGCTCGGCGCAGACCCGACCAAGATTGTGACACAGACATCCGTCAAATCAAGTTCATCATCCAAGGGAAAGAAATCCAATGGCTTTTGAATTATGCGACAAAAATGTTAGCCATGGTTTAACTATGCGGAAGCTTGGATCAGACATATTCGTCCGGTGCGTCGCCGAGGCCGCTCCTCGCGCCGGCGGCCTCAATCCTCGCACCAATTATCTGGCAGGCGCCCCCTTAAGAACTCTCTGAGTGGGAAACCCGCGTACAGCCAGGAACCCGCCAGCCGCGATGTTGCCGCTATTGGGGCCGGTTTGCTACACTGTCGCGCAGTTGCGGCGATGAACGCGCCGTACTAGCCCCAATTTCTATTTCTGCCCCCATAACGCCCGTGCACTGAGTTCGCGCACACCCTCGGAATCGGTAAGACAAAACCGACACGCATCACCCACAGAATCAAAGTGCACGTAAGCACCCATGGCCAAACTATCTCAGGTTGATCTCACCGATCTCAATCGTTCAATGGAGGAGCGTACGCCGCAGGAGTTGCTGGCGTGGGCCGCATCGATTTTTGGCGAACGCGTTGCCATTATGTCGGCGATGCAAAAGGCGGGCAGTGTCGTCTGTCATATGGCTTCGACCGCCAAGTTGCCGCTCAAGGTGCTCTTCGTCGACACCGGTGTCCATTTTCAGGAAACGCTCGATACCCGCGACCGCATGATCTCCGATTACGGATTGGACGTCATCACGCTGCATCCACAGCAAACGATGGCAGAACAGTCGGCCGAGTTGGGCGTGCTCTATCTGACGCCCGACGGCCAAGCCAAATGTTGCGACCTGCGTAAAACCGATCCGCTGATGCAGGCCACCAGCGACTTCGATGCGCTCATCAGCAGCCTGCGCCGCGCTGATGGCGGACGACGCGGGAACGTCCCCATACTCTCGATCGATACCAATACCCAAACGCTGAAAATCAACGTGCTCGCAAATTTTGGTGACCAAGACTTTAATGACTACATCGTGCGGCAAAACGTCATCGTCAACCCGCTACATGAGCAAGGATTTTCCACCATCGGCTGCAATCGTTGCACAACCCCCGTCCTGCCCGACGAAGAAAAACGAGCCGGGCGCTGGCGGCATCTGGGGCCTTGGGCCATGTATTGCGGTATCAATCCCACCGATGTCGACCGCGGTGGATCACCCGCAATCGAGTTGCCCGGGGATTTGATCGACAAAATTCTCGGCCGCAACGATGATTTCGTCATCTGAGACCGCAGCCGCACTAAAGAGTCTCCACTCATTTCCCCAATCACATGCGGGAACCTAGGTAACATTGCAAGAATCATTTCAAGACAGGACTTAGCATGCTGGAATCGGAAAAGGAATTCGCTCTCTCGGCTGTGCAAGCGGCGGCCGCCATTTGCCGTCGCGTGCAATCGGGTATTGCGCTGGACAGCTTGGACAAAAAAGACCGCTCGCCCGTCACGGTGGCCGACTTCGCCGTGCAAGCATTGATCAGCGGTTTATTGGCCGAACAATTCCCCGAGGATGCATTGGTCGGTGAAGAAGGAGCGGACCAACTGCGCGAAGCGAGTGCCGAGGAATTGCGAAATCGGGTCGTCACCGAAGTGCAAGCAGCGCGCGACGATGATCCGACCAGCGAAACTGTGCTGAATTGGATCGACCGCGGACAGGCCTCCGGCGGAGCACAGGGGCGATTTTGGGTCTTGGACCCGATCGACGGCACCAAAGGTTTTCTCCGCAAAGAACAATACGCGATCGCCTTGGCCTTGATCGAAAACGGCCAGGTCCAGCTCGGCGTGCTGGGCTGCCCGAATTTGCCCGAATCAATGGACCTGGCAACCGGTCCCGATGCCGGATATGCATTCGTGGCGGTCAAAGGCGAAGGGACGCAGGCAGCCAAAATGCCGGCTGACGGGTCGCTCGGGGAATTGTCGCGGATCGCCGTTTCCTCCTCCGACGATCCCGCTTCGGCCCGGCGGTGCGAATCGGTGGAGTCGGGACATGCCAGCCACGATGAAATGGCACAAATCGCCGAAAAAGCACAAATGACCGGCGAACCGGTGCGGCTCGACAGCCAAGCCAAGTACGCCACCGTGGCGCGCGGCGAATCGGTCGCCTATTTGCGGCTCTCGCCCGATGCCAGCTATACCGAAAAGATCTGGGATCACGCCGCTGGAGAGATCGTGGTGACCGAAGCGGGCGGCGTAGTGACCGACCTGTTGGGCAAACCGCTGGATTTCACCCAAGGTCGCGGACTGGTCAACAATCGCGGCATCATCGCCACCAACGCCGCCCTACACAAACGTGTAGTGCGAGCTACGGCTGAGGTCCTGGGTTTCTGAGGAGGGAGTGAAGCGTGCGGGGACAGGCTTGAGGGAGGGATTGCGGTCGTATTTTTCCCAAAACCGCTTCCCTTTCGACAGTTTCGCTCACCTGCTATAATTCTCGATTCAAACTCAACCGAAAACTAAACTCATAAGCACGAGGTCATACAATGGCGAAAACTCAGCGGAAATTGAAAAAGGCAAATCACGGTGCCCGTCCGGCCAGTTCCAAGGCGCGTAAAGCCAAACGAGCTAAGCTGAAAACGTAGCATTCGTTTGTGACGAACTGCAAAACTACACAAAACGGCAGGCCAATCCGGTCTGCCGTTTTGCATGCGCTGAGCGCAATTTGCTACTTCAAAAAACTCGGCAACGTATCTCGTAATTCCTTATGGATTAAAACTTTATCTCTTTTCAATTTGAGATTACGGTTTTCAAGGATTCGGCACGCCTGCTGCATATTGATGACTTCGTTGCGGCGAA
>Ga0316204_10007766_pt1 | contig 15403 bp, 11 predicted proteins | sample 6monrhotite_MG_2_FD_205661 | JGI IMG/M metagenome (GOLD analysis project Ga0316204, IMG submission 205661) | Microbial mat bacterial communities from mineral coupon in-situ incubated in ocean water Damariscotta River, Maine, United States -... | ecosystem: Environmental > Aquatic > Marine >...
CACGAGCTCAGTCACTTGTGCCCGGGAACTTGCGGAGCCTGTCCGCGCTTTGGATGTGACACCCCAAAGCTCCGGCAGGGCGTGCGATCAGGTCCAGGGGCACTAAACGACCGACCCTCAGTACCTGGCGCATTGGAATCGGGGGCGAGAGCGTCCGGGAAACCTCCGCGAGCGGGATGCTTGTCGAAGCCTACCGTTATTAAATCAGCGCTTTATCGGCTCCGGCCGACATCCCGCTCCCTCCCATCTCTCCGGCGCTCACGCGTGCGGACCTCTCACCCTGTCTGAAAACCTGCCCGACCACACAGCGCTTGACACATATAAACATATCTTTATATGTGAAGTTGCGCCGATTTGAGATCTAGCTTGCGGGCGCGGAACAAGTGCGGCTAAAGCGGATTGATCGAGGCACGGCAATCGCCACCAATATCCTTGGCCTCGGCAGTATCCCGCAATCGGCGTGCCGCGCTTTCCGCCCAGACGGAATGTATGACGATGTCCCTGGTTGCGGCGCTTGATTACCCTCTTGATACGGTCCCGGCAGTGGCTTTGAAACCACGCCTGCGTGTCATCCTGCTGGGTTGTGGCACAGTGAATACCGGTGTGCTGGCGGGCCTGGAAACCATGGACACCCGGATCGAGATCGCCGCCATTGTCACCCGCAAACCACGCCGTAATGGCGATCAGAGCTACGCTTGGCTGACCGATCTCAATGCCGCTTTCGACACCGGTCCCGACCTCGTCATCGACGCCCTGCCCGATTGCCCGGCGGCCGAAAAAGGGCTGACGCTGGCGGTAGAGCGCGGTGTGCACGTGATCTCGGCCAACAAGGCGGTCATTGCCCGTCGCCCGGATCTGGAAGCCCGCGCCCGCCGGGCCGGAACGGGCTTTGCCTATTCAGCGGCCGTCGGCGGCGGCGTTCCGGTGCTCGAAACCGTGGCGCGGTTGAAAGCGTCCGGCGAAACGGTAACGCGCGTGCGCGGCGTGATGAACGGCACCTCCAATTTCGTGCTCGGCCTTCTGGAAAAGGGGATCAGCTTTGACGAAGCCATCACCGCCGCCCAGGCAGCCGGCTTCGCCGAGGTGGATCCCAGTGCTGATATTGACGGGCTGGATGCGGCGGCCAAGCTGGCGCTGATCGCACGCGCCGCATTTGACGTTGCGCCGGACCCGCACGCCATCGCCGCCGACAGCCTGCTCGACCTGTCTGTCGGCCAGATCCTCGGCGCACGCGAGAACGGGCTGCGCTACCGCCAGGTCGCGGAGCTGGCCCGAGGGACGGACGGCATCACGGCAAGCGTACAACTCAGGGCCCTGCCTGAGGATCACGCCCTGGCGCGGGTTGAGAATGAGGAAAACTCCGTCGAAATCCTGTGCGCCAGCGGCACATCCCTGATCCTGAATGGAAAGGGCGCGGGCCAGGCGCCAACGGCAGGGTCAGTCCTGTCCGATGTCCGCACCCTGCTGGACCGGGACATCCCATGATGAGCGTTACCCTGCACCACCCCCCAGCCCTTCGATATCGCGACCTTTCGACCATCGCGCTTACCGGCACAGGTTCGCCGGTCCGCGTCACCGGGCGTCTCACAGGGCCCGAGGGAGCCCCTACAATCCTCATTCTCGGCGGCATATCCGCCGATCGGGGTGTATCCGACACGGTCGAATGCAAGGGCTGGTGGCGACAACAGGCCGGCCCCGGAAAGCCGATCGACACCAATCGGTATCGCATCCTGTCTTTCGATTTCATCGGTGCCGACATTCACCCATTCCCGACCACGCATGACCAGGCTCGCGCCATCCTCGCCCTGGCTGACGCTGCCGCCATTCGCGACATGGCAATCATCGGCTCGTCCTATGGCGGCATGATCGGCCTCGCCCTTGCCGCCCTGGCTCCGGACCGGGTGCGTGAACTGGTGGTGATCTCTGCGGCAGACCGCGCCAGTGAGATGGCCAAGGCCTGGCGCTCCATCCAGCGCGACACGGTCGAAATGGGCCTGCGGCTTGGCGATGGCAAGGCTGGCCTCGACCTGGCTCGCCGCCTTGCCATGACGACCTATCGCACACCGGACGAATTCGAGGCGCGCTTTTCCGGCGGCGATTGTGAAGGCCGCGACGCCGCCGGGGTGGCGGCCTATCTCGAAGCGCGCGGCGAGGCCTGGGCTGACACGGCAGACCCCCAACGCTTCCTCGCCCTGTCCCGCTCCATGGATGAGCATTGCATCGATCCGGGGGCAATCATCTGCCCGGTCACTTATGTCGCAGCGCACGAAGACAGGCTCGTCCCCGCCGACCAGATTGCCGACGCGGCGAAGCGAACCCCGAACGGGCGCGTGGTCACGCTCAACTCGATCTACGGCCATGACGCCTTCCTCAAGGAAGAGGCCGCTATTGGTGCCACACTGGACCAGGTTTTCGGGAGCTGACATGTCGAGCGATCAACGCACCAAGGCGATCCGGGCGGGATTGAATACCGATGGAAACTGGAACGCCGTCATCCCGCCAGTATCACTGTCGACCGCCTACCGGCGCGAGGACCCGGCGATCCAGCCGGCCTTCGACTATGCCCGGACCGGCAATCCTGGCCGCTCGCTTCTGGCAGACGCGATTGCCGAGTTGGAGAACGCCGCCGGGGCGATCATCACGGGCTCCGGCATGTCGGCCATCGACCTGCTGCTGCACGGCTTGCCTCACGGTGCCCGGGTGCTGTGCTCGCATGACGCCTATGGCGGCACGCGGCGCCTGCTCGATGCTCGCAGCCGTGGCGGCCGACTGATCCCGGTCTATGTCGACACGACTGATCTCGGGAAAGTGGCCGACGCGCTCAATGAAGACACCGCCCTGATCATCGCCGAAACGCCGTCCAATCCGCGACTGCGCATTTCCGACCTGGAGGGGCTGGCTCGTCTGGCCCGGAATGCCGGCGCCGAGTTGGCCGTCGACAACACGGTGATGTCACCGGTCCTTCAACGCCCGCTCGACTGGGGCGCGGACTATTCGGTCCAGTCGGTGACCAAGCTGTTGAACGGACATTCCGACATGGTCGGCGGGGCCGTTTGCTGCGCCGATGCGGACCGGCTGGCCGAACTCACCTGGTGGGCCAATTGCGTCGGTGTCGGCGCGGCTGCCTTCGACAGCTATCTTGCCCTGCGTGGTCTGCGCACCCTGCCCTTGCGGGCCAAGGCCCAGTGCGAAAGCGCGCTGGCGGTGGCCCGCTGGCTGGACGCCGATCCGCGCATTGTCCGGGTCGATTATCCCGGTCTGGAAAGTCATCCTGGCCATCGACTCGCAGCCCGTCAGCAGGACGGGTTCGGGCAATTGATCAGCCTGGAACTGGCCGAGGGCGGACCCGACCCACGCGAGGTCGTCGGCACGCTGGAGATTTTCACCCTGGCGCAATCGCTGGGCGGCGTGGAAAGCCTGTGTTGCATTCCGGCCCTGATGACCCATGCCTCGATGTCGCCGGAAGCGCGTGCCGAAGCTGGTGTCACCGACAGCCTGATCCGGCTGTCGATCGGTCTGGAAAGCCCCGACGACCAAATTGCCGATCTCGACCACGCGCTGTCAGCGGCCTGACCTGCTACACGGCGTCGGAACGAACCCGCGCCACGGCATCGTGCCAGCCTGCGCGATCCGAGTCGCGACGAGCCGGGTCAGCAGCCGGCGGAAAGCTCCGGTCCGCGTTCCAGAGCTTGCGCCCCTCTTCCAGCGAGGCGAACAGGCCGCAACCAAGACCCGCCAGGAAGGCCGCGCCCCAGGCCGTCGCTTCAACGCTGGCCGGCCGGACCGTCTCGATCCCGGTCAGATCGGCCAGACGCTGAAGGAAGGTATCATTACGTGCCATGCCGCCATCAACGCGCAAGCTGCGCGCCTCTACCCCGTCCGCGGCCATCGCCTCGAGCAGGTCGCATGTCTGGTGGACCGAGCTGTCCAGCGCGGCCCGGGCAATCTCGGCGCGGCCGGAGCCTCGGGTCAGACCCATCAGCGCGCCGCGCGCCTCGGCGTCCCAATAGGGCGCACCAAGACCGGTAAAGGCCGGGACCAGATAGACGCCGCTATCGGGGTCCGCACTCTGCGCCAGCGCTTCGATCTCAGACGCTTTGGCGATCAGACCCAGACCATCACGCAGCCATTGCACCGTCGCCCCCGCCGACAGCACCGACCCTTCCAGGGCATAGGTCGTTTCGCCATCGATACGATAGGCAATCGTGGCAAGGAGCTTGTTCTTCGAGCGCACGGGCTGGTCGCCGGTATTGATCAGCAGGAAGGCGCCAGTACCGTAGGTCGATTTCATTTCGCCCGGCTTGAAACAGACCTGACCAACGGCCGCCGACTGTTGGTCACCCGCAACCCCGGTGATCGGCAGTTCACGCCCCAGAACCGATGCCCCCGCCCGACCGAAATCACCGGCGCTGTCGCGCACCTCCGGCAACAGGGCCGCAGGCACGCCAAACAGGTCGAGCAGATCCGTGTCCCAGCGGTTCGCCGTGATGTCATAGAGGGCGGTGCGGCTGGCATTGGTCGCATCGGTAGCGTGAAGCGTGCCGCCGGTCAGTTTCCAGACCAGCCAGCTGTCGACGGTTCCGAACGCCAGCTCCCCCGCCTCCGCCCTGGCCCGGGCACCATCCACCGTGTCGAGTATCCACGCGATCTTGGTGGCCGAGAAATACGGGTCCAGCACCAGGCCGGTCCGTTCAGACACAAGCTCTGCGTGCCCGTCATCACGCAGTCTGGCGCAAGTGTCCGCCGTACGCCGGTCCTGCCAGACAATCGCGTTGTGGATGGCCTCGCCGGTGACGCGATCCCAGACAAGCGTCGTCTCGCGCTGATTGGTGATGCCGATCGCCTCGGCGCGATAGCCGGCCTTCTCGGCCGCGGCCAGCGCTTCACGGGCAGTGGCCCGTACCGTCGCCCAGATCACATCCGGATCATGCTCGACCCAGCCCGGCTTGGGATAGATTTGCTGAAACTCGCGCTGGGCCGTCGCCACAACCTTGTAGTCCGGTGTGAAAACCACGGCCCGCGAGCTCGTCGTACCCTGATCGATTGCCAACAAGGCCTTGCGTTTGGAAAACATCGCCATCCCTCCCCGAAAGCCGCCCTCTGTCGGAGCATGCGTGTGACTATAGCCCTGACGGCGCCGGAGAAAACACGCTAGTCTCACCGGCAAACGGGAGGATGCATGAGCGACTCAGATTTCAGGCTCGAACGCCTGGCCAGCCCCAGCGGCGCCGATCTGGCGATATACACGCGTGAGGCCGACGGATCGCCACGCGGTATCGTCCATATCAATCATGGCCTGGCCGAGCGGGCCGGCCGCTATGCCCGCATGGCCGCGCAACTCGCCGGCCGCGGCTATCATGTCATTGCCCACGACCATCGCGGACACGGCCAGACCACAGCCGCAGATGGCGGCCCGCGGCGCTTTGCGGACACGGATGGCTGGAACAAGCTGATGCAGGATGTAGCCGCCGTCCATGGCGAAGCCCGGACGCGCTGGCCCGGCCTGCCGCTGGTAATTTTCGGCCATTCCATGGGTTCGGTGATTGCCTTCAATCACATCCTGCGGGCTCCCGACAGTGTCGCGGCGGCGGCGATCTGGAATGGCAATATGGCGCTCGGCGGCCTGAAAGGCGTGATGCGTTTCGTGCTGTTCTTCGAAGCCCTGTTCGGCGGCGGCGCCCGCGCCACGAGCCACACGCTGGACAATCTCACTTTCAAGGCCTGGAACAAGCGCTTCCCGGAAGGTCGCAGCGATGCCGACTGGCTGTCGCGCGATACCGCCGAAGTCGATGCCTATGTAAACGACCCCGAATGCGGCTGGCCGTCCACGGTCTCACTGTGGCGCGACTTCCTCGGCGGCGTCGCCTATGCCGAAGACGACGCCCATCTCGCAGCACTGCCCAAAGCACTGCCCATGCACCTGATCGCCGGCTCGAAGGATCCCGCGACAGATGGCGGAAAGTCGATGCGGGTACTGGCCAAACGGTTGAAGAAGGCCGGCCTCACCGATGTCAGCCTGGAAGTGCTCAAGGATTTCCGCCACGAAACGATGAACGAAATCGGACGTGAGGCGCAGATCAATGCCTTCGCCGACTGGCTTGACCGGGTCACCGCCTAGCCCATGCCCGCCTGTGATGTTGTCATCATCGGGGCCGGTGCCGCCGGACTGATGTGCGCCATAGAGGCGGGCAAGCGCGGACGCTCGGTCACCCTGATAGAACACGGCAAGGCGCCGGCCGAAAAGATCCGCATCTCCGGTGGCGGCCGCTGCAACTTCACCAACATGCACACGACAGCCGAGAATTTTCTCTCCGGCAACCGGCACTTCGCCAAATCTGCACTGAAGCGCTACACACAATGGGACTTCGTTGACTGGGTCAACGGGCACGGCATTGCCTGGCATGAGAAGACGTTGGGTCAGCTGTTCTGCGACCATTCCGCAAAAGACATCATCGCCGCACTCCTCCGGGACCTGAACACGGCGGGTGGAAGCTTGCGACTGTCGACGTCTGTCACCGCGCTCGACCGCGCCGGCGATGGATTTGCGCTAACCCTTTCAGACGGATCGCGGCTGGACTGTCAGTCCCTGGTCATCGCGTCCGGAGGCAAGTCCATCCCCAAAATGGGCGCGACCGGGTTCGGTTACGACATCGCGCGGAACTTCGGCCTCCCCCTGGTCGAAACGCGGCCGGGCCTGGTACCGCTGACCTTCGACCCGGACACGCTGTCGCGTTTCAAACCGCTCGCCGGGGTCGCGGTCGACGGAGCGGCCTGCCACGGCAGGACCCGGTTCGAGGAAGCCATGCTGTTCACCCATCGCGGCCTGTCCGGACCAGCAATTTTGCAGATTTCGTCCTATTGGCGTGAGGGCGACGATATCCGGCTGCATATCCGGCCTGATCTCGACTTTTTCTCACTACTGCGCGACGCCCGGCAGACGAATGGCCGACAAGCAGTACAGACCGCACTGGCCGAACACATTCCCAAACGGCTCGCCCAGATGTTGGTCGAGGAATCGGGACTGATGGGCAATCTGGCTGACCAGTCAGATCGCAAGCTGCAAGCCTTCGCCAAACACCTTTCCGACTGGCCTCTCACCCCGACCGGGTCCGAAGGCTATCGCACCGCGGAAGTGACGCTGGGCGGGGTCGATACCGCCGGCCTCGACAGCAGGACAATGCAGGCACGCGATGTGCCGGGACTGTTTTTCATCGGCGAAGTTGTTGACGTAACGGGTTGGCTTGGCGGATACAACTTTCAATGGGCTTGGTCGTCTGGCTGGGGAGCCGGACAGGTCGTCTGACAAAAAACAAGCGGCAGCGAGTGCGACGAAATTATCGCGAATTTGCTCTCGCCACGAAACGGGATGGGGGGTATCTCTGAGGTCGCAAACGCCGTTCGCCGGGTCGGCGCGGTGTCAGGCGATGTCCGATGAGAGCTTTTTTGGCCATGAAATTCAATACGTCCTACCTCTCTGCGGCGGGCATTTTTGTCGCGGTCGTGTTGCTGTTCACGCTCGGCACGGTATTCCGCAGCGATGCCGTCACCGAGCCGGGCGCTGCGACCGGCGACGCGCCACTATTTGAAGTCGTCACCCGAACCGTAACCGCCGCTCCGCGCCCGGCCGAGTTACGCCTTCGCGGCCGGACCGAAGCCTTCCGCGCGGTCACCATTCGCGCCGAAACCGGTGGCCGTGTCGTGGAAACGCCAATCCTCGAGGGCAGCCCCGTATCTGCAGGCGATGTTGTTTGCCGCCTCGATGTCGATGCGCGCGGGGCGGCAGTCGATCAAGCCGAAGCCGAATTGCGGACCCGACAACTGGAATACGACGCCGCCTCCGAATTGATGAGCCGTGGCCATCGCTCCGCCAACCAGGTGGCCGCGATGGAGGCTGTTCGCGATGCAGCCCGCGCCCAGCTGCGCGCCGCACGCGAAGAACTGGCAAATATCGAGCTCCGCGTCCCGTTCGATGGCTATTTCGATGGCCGTGATGCAGAAATCGGCGACTTCCTGCGAACCGGCGACCCTTGCGGCACCGTGCTGCAATTGGACCCGATCCTGATTATCGCCGAAGTCTCAGAACGGGATGTCGCCTCGCTGCAGCCCGGCATGCCGGGTGTCGCCCGCCTGCTTAGCGGCCAGCAGGTAAATGGGGAAATTCGTTTCGTCGAACGTCGCGCCAACCCGGCCACACGGACCTTTCGTGTCGAGTTGGAAGTTCCCAATCCCGACGGCGCAGTTCGCTCCGGCGTGACAGCCGAGATTCGCATGAATCTCTCGCCTGAACCGGCGCACCGGGTTCCTGCCTCCATCCTGGCGCTTGATTCCAATGGTGAACTCGGCGTCCGGATTATCGAGAATGGCGACACGGTCCGTTTCCTGCCGATCGAGCTCCTGAGCGATGACGGCGAACAGGTCTGGATCAGTGGCCTTCCCGAAACGGCGGAGATCATTGTGCTGGGGCAGGACTTCGTCTCGGACGGAACCCTCGTCCTGGTCCGACCGGAGGGGACGAGCCGTTGACCGGCATCGTCGACTTCGCCATCGGCCGGGCCCGCATGATCCTGGCCGTTTTCGTTTGCGCCCTGCTCGCCGGCCTGATCGCATTCGCCACCCTGCCGCGCGAAGCCGACCCCGACATTCCCTTCCCCTTCGTGATTGTCGCCGTTCCGCTCGACGGTATTTCTCCGGAGGATGCCGAGCGCCTCATCGTTCGCCCCACCGAGACCGAAATGCGAGCGATCGAGGGGCTGGAAGAACTGAACGGCACAGCGTCACTGGGCGTGGGCACACTGGTTGCCGAATTCGATGTCCCCTTCGATGCCGACCAGTCGGTTCTCGATGTCCGCGAGGCTGTGGACATGGCGCGGCGAGAATACCCCGAGGATGTGCGAGAGCCGGTCATCCAGGAATTCAACTCGGCCCTTGCACCAACGATCGCCGTCCAGATTTATGGCGAAGCTCCCGAGCGCGCCCTTTACCGAACGGCCCGCGCCCTTGAGGACGAGCTTGAAGCGCTGCCACAAATCCTTCAGGTCGACGTCCAGGGCCTGCGCGAAGAGGTTCTTGAAATCATCATAGACCCGGCGCGTCTGGAGACTTATGGCGTCACCTATGCCCAGCTGTTCAATGCCGTTCAATCGAATAATCGGCTCATTGCTGCCGGCTCGCTGGACAGCGGCGAAGCACGCTTCCAGGTAAAGGTTCCCGGCCTGTTCGAGGAAGCTGAAGACGCGCTCAACCTGCCCCTGACCCGTTCGGGCGACACGGTCGTCACCCTGCAGGATGTCGCAACTGTCCGCCGCACCTTCAAGGACGCTGACAGTTTCGCCCGCTATAACGGCGCCCCAGCCTATACCCTGCAGGTTGTCCGTCGCTCCGGCGAGAACATCATGGAAACAGCGGCCGCGGTACGCGCCCTGACCAATGCCATCGCAGACACCTGGCCGGAAACCATCCGGCATGACTTCTCACTCGACCTGTCGACCTATGTCCGAGACAGCCTGCAAAGCCTGACCTCTTCGATCATGCTGGCCATAATTCTGGTGTTGATCATTGTCGTGGCGGCGCTCGGTCTGCGTTCGGCCTTGCTGGTCGGCATCGCCATTCCCTCCAGTTTCCTGTTCTCCTTCCTGCTGCTGGATGTTTACGGGCTGACCGTGAACTTCATGGTGATGTTCGCCATGGTCCTTGCCGTCGGCCTGCTGGTCGATGGTGCGATTGTCGTCGTCGAATATGCCGACCGCAAACTGGCCGAAGGCGAGACCCGCAAACAGGCCTATGCCAGCGCCGGTAAGCGCATGTTCTGGCCGATCGTGTCTTCAACCGGAACGACACTGGCCGCCTTCGTCCCCTTCCTGTTCTGGGACTCCATTCCGGGCCAATACATGGCCTTTCTGCCGCTAACCCTGATCTTTGTCCTCAGTTCAGCCTTGGTCATGGCGCTGATTTTCCTGCCAACGCTGGGGTCGGTGTTCGGTCGCAAGGGCGGCGTGGTGGACGCCGACAGCGCTGTTGCCCGGCTCAACGCCCAGGAGAATAGCGACCCGAGGGAATTGCCTGGAGTGACCGGGGTCTACGCCCGGATGATCGCCCGATTGGTCCAGCGACCAATGGCGGTCTTCATCGGCGCCGTGATTGTCGTGGTTGGCGTGGTGATGAGCTTTGGTGCAACGGCCTCGAACATGCGCACCGAGTTCTTCCTCGATGCAGAACCGGAACAGCTCTATGTCTTCGTCCGCGCTCGCGGCAATCTCTCTCCGACCGAGCAATACGAACTGGCCCTGGAGGCGGAGACCCGCCTGGCCGGTATTGAGGGCATCAAGGGCTATTATACCGTCGCCGGCACGCCACCCGGACGCTCTCCCTTCGACGGCGTCGGCGCCGCGCCGGCCGACAGCGTCGCCCGCATTTTTGTCGAGTTCCATCCCTTTGGACAACGTCCCAATGGCCGCCTGATCGAGCGACAGATCCGCGAGGCCATGATCGGCATTCCCGGTGTAATCATCGAGGTTCGCCCCTATCAACAAGGCCCGCCTGTCGGCAAGGATATCCAGGTCGAGCTTCGCTCGAACGATGCAGCCGCCCTGGAAACGGCCACCCGCCTTGTACGCGGCTATATCGATCAGATGGAAGGCTTGGCCGATATCGATGACACCCTGCCACTGCCGGGTGTTGAATGGCGGCTCAATGTTGATCGCGAGGAAGCCGGCCGCTATGGCGCCGACGTCACCCAACTGGGTGCCGCTGTCCAGCTTGTCACCACCGGCGCACTGGTCGGCCGGTACCGCCCGGACGATGCTGATGAGGAAGTCGATATCCGCGTCCGCTTCCCGGCCGGGGATCGTGATATCTCCCGCCTCGACGACCTGCGCGTGAACACGGCAAACGGCGCGGTGCCCATATCCAACTTCGTGACGCGAGAAGCCCGGCAGCGCGTCGACTCAATCTCGCGCCGCGACGGCAAACGCGTGCTGATCGTTCGCGCCAATGCGGCAGAAGGGTATGCCGGCAATATCCTGCTCACCGAGTTGCGCGAATGGATCGCTGCCCGTGTCGAGGATGGTTCAATCCCTGTCTCGGTCGAGGTCAACTACCTCGGAGCCGATGAAGAAAACGCCGAAGCCGGTGCCTTTTTTGGCGGCGCCATGGCGGCCTCACTCTTCATGATGGCGGTCATCCTGCTGTGGCAGTTCAATAATTTCTGGCATGTGGTGCTGACCCTGCAAGCCGTAGTTCTGTCCGTGGTCGGCGTTCTGCTAGGCGTGATGCTGACCTTCCCCTACATTTCCATCCTGTTCCTGGGAACAGGCGTGGTGACACTGGCCGGAATTGTCGTGAACAATAACATCGTCTTGATCGATACCTTCCAACGCCTGCGCGGCTTGGGCATGCCGATTGATGAAGCCATCGTACGCACGGCCGCCCAGCGATTGCGCCCGGTCATGCTGACCACGGTCACCACGATATTCGGCCTTCTGCCCATGGTCTTCCAAATCAATGCCGACTTTGCCCATGGCGTCTTGTCGATCGGCGGCCCGGCCAGCGAGTGGTGGGTTCAGTTGTCCGCGGCTGTCGTGTGGGGGCTCGGATTTTCGACCCTGCTTACCCTGCTGCTCACCCCGGTTCTTCTGGGAGCCCCATCGCGCCTGGCGAAATTCTTCGGATTTGACCGCAAACAGACCGCGCCGGATGGCGCCGGAGGGGCTCAGCCGGCCGAGTGATCAGTCACGACTGACCCGGATCAGGCGCCCTTCAGCCTCGTCGGTCAACAACCAGATCGCGCCATCCCGGGCGACCCGGACATCGCGGATCCGCGCTTCGATTTCGCCGAAGAGTATCTCCTCACCGTCGACCCGGCCGCCGTCCAGATCAACACGGCGGACGTGACCGGATGGAGTGTCAGCATCCCCGGGAACAAGCGCGGCAACCAGCAGATCACCATCCCATTCGGAGAACATCCCGCCCCGATAGATCGCCATGCCGGCCGGTGCAATGGACGGGGTCCAAACATGGAGAGGCTCTGCCATGCCGTCATAGGACGCAAACGGGGTCACCAGGGCGCCGGTATAATCCACGCCATGACTGCTGATCGGCCAGCCATAATTGCGGCCCTCGACGAGAATGTTGATCTCGTCGCCGCCCCGCGGGCCATGTTCGTTCGAATAGAGTGTGCCGGTAGAGGCATCATAAACTACCGCCTGGGGATTTCGGTGCCCGACTGAGAACACCCCGGGCGCGGCACCTTCGAACGGCGACGGCATGGGCTCGCCGTCCAGCGTCAACCTGACAAAGCTGCCGAAATGGGTCGCGGAATTTTGGGCCTGCTCACGAAAATCAAAACCATCACCAATACCCAGGATGAGCGTCGCCGGCCGGTAGGCCTGACGATCCGGTCGATGATCCGTGATGGCACCCGGCAGGAATGCGATCCGACCGCCGTAATGGACATTGCTGCGCCGGTTTGGAGTCGCCTCGAACAGAATCTCGAATCCGGCCAATGCTCCAGCCTCCAGCTGGCCGCGACCAAGATAGAGCGTGTTGTCATCGGCCTCGCCCGCACTCCAAGTCAGATAGACTTGACGGTCAGCCTCGAAATCAGGGGACAAGGCAACATCCAGCAACCCGCCCTGGCCCGACCAGAGCACTTCCGGCACGCCGCGTACCGGATCAGACAGAACGCCGTCGGCCGCCACGACACGCAGCCGGCCGGGCTTTTCCGTGACCAGCATGCGTCCATCAGGCAGAAAAGCGAGGCTCCAAGGATACTCCAGCCCACCTGCAATGGTTTCCACCGTCTGAGCCGCGACCTGGCCAACCGGCAGACTGGCCGACATCAACGCGGCCGCCAGGATTATTCGCCTCATGACTTCACTCCCGATTTGTAGGGTCTGATGTCAGCCTATAGGCTCTGGGCTTGGCTGTAGAGGGCCCGGCCGGGTAGCGAACATGAATTGGCAGCGCATCACGGGAAGCTATCTGGCAGCGGTGGTCACTGGCGGGTTTCTGGTCAGCCTCGCAAACACCCATATCGATCTGCAGGCTCTTGCCCGGATCGGTGCGGACATTCCCATGAGCGTGCGACTGGATGCCATCGCGCGTGACCTGGCAGGGTTCGGCCCGACCCTCGCCGCACTGATCGCGATCGGGTTCGCCATTGCTTTCCCCACCGCCGGAATTCTCGCCGCAGGACTGGGACGAGGCTGGCGCACATTCGGGTTCTCGCTCGCCGGAGCGGTCGCCGTGATCGTGATGATCTCGTCCATCACACTCTATTATCGCTTGGCGCTTGGATCATTGATCACGCCAGTCGCCGCCAGTCGCGAGGTGAGTGGCGTGCTGTTCCTGGCACTGGGCGGCGCTCTGGCCGGCCTCCTCTTTGCCCGGCTCACCCCCCCGGCTCGCTGACGGCACCCGTCGGCATTCTATTAAATTGAGTTTCGAATGCTCTGGTCGCGAAAGAGCGAACCTTAAACCCGGCAACCTAGCGTCTGTGCCAGGTGAGAGGTGGCGATGACACATATCCGCGAAACCGCACGGTCAGATTTGCGCAATATCGTCAAAGGCGGCGCAACATCGCGCATTCTCGACCTGCACTCGATTGCCCGGCGTCATGGCGAATATGATGCCCATTCGGACAAACCCTTTTTCCAGCATTCGCGGCTCAATCGCTGTTTCCTGGTCAAACACACAGTGCGGGCTCATGAGCGCCCCTATGTGATGTCGAACCAGCCCGTGGTCACGAAAGTCCTTGTGCCACTCGCCCATGATGATCTGGCTTTGGGCGGGCATGCCGTCTTCGTCGAGGAAATCGGTTTCGCCGCCAAGATGCGCACCCTGTTCGAACGCAAGGACGTACCCCACTTGCTCGACCTGGACCTGATCCGCCTGCGCGAGCTCGCCGCACTCCCCTCCTTCGACCCCTTCCTGCTGGCCGAACGCTTCCGCGACCATGTCCGCCCGGTCGACGATTGTTACTTCGACATCACCGATGCGGAATCCGAACGCATGGAAGAATCCGTCGCGTCGCAAATCGTATCGGTGATTGCCCTGGCCTTCGGTACCTCTGATGGTGACCGTGACGACGAACGCGCCATGAGCTTTACCCGACAACTCCTGTCCGGCGACCTCGATGGCCGCATGCAGGCCTTGCGTAAATCGCTCGACATGACCGAAATCGAATTCAAGTCCGGCATTTTTGGCTGGAAAGGCATTCTCTATTATCGCTGGTGCATGAGCGAGGCGCTGGACGCGCTGAAAACCTTCATCATCCAACTCAAGGCGGCCTCCATCATCGGGGCATCCGATCTCGAACACACCGAATTGGAACATATGCGGCGTTCGATCATCGAAGAGACACGCCACCGCTGGAAAAGCCTGACATCGGTCATGGACGAGTATGAGCTGGTCTTCGGCCGTTTCTGCCGCGGCGAGGATGTGAACGGTTTCCGCGACTTCCTGATGAGGGCGCCCAGCCTGTTCTATGACGTCGGCAGCGACCTGTCCGTAGTCAGCCATATTCCCGGTTACTGGGCGTATTGGTCCAAGCAGAACTCCAAAGGTTTCCTGCAGGCTCGCGAGGCCATGATGTTGTTTTCCGACTTCGTTGCCAGCGTTACGCGGCTTCCCCCCGGCAGCGCGAGACATCCCGACGACGGCCGCCGGCGCAGGGGGTCGCCAATACCCCACCCGGTAGTTCAGGCATTCAATGCTGCCTGATGCATAAGATATGAAGACGCACGACACCCAAACATTACGAATTAGACAGGTCTGACCATCACCCTGCTTCGACGCGTGCCGGGGAAGGCTCCATGGACTCAAATCTGAATCGAATTATTCAAGGAGGAGCCACAACCCGCATCCTTGACCTCTACTCAATCAGCCGCGCCTACGCGAATGATATCGACTTCGACCAAGCTCCGGTGTTCAAACACCCCAAATTGAACCATGCCTTCCTGATCAAGCACACCGTCCGGCCGTACGAACGCCGCTTGTTGGCCTTGGATGCAGCCGTCGTCACCAAGGTCATCATTCCGGTGAGCATTGACGACCTCGGTATGGGCGGACACGCGCTTTTCGTCGAGGAACGGCGCGGCCTCAGCAAGCTTCGCAGCTTCCTCGACATCACGGTCGAAGGCGGCAACCATCTTGATGAAGACCTGTCGCGGCTGCGCGAGCTGGCCAAACTGCCGTCCTTTGACCCATTCTTGCTCGCTGACCGCTTCCTGCGCCATGAGCGCCCCATCGACCCCCGCTACTTCAACATCGCTCCGAAGGAGCGCAAGGCGATGCAGGCCTATGTCGCCAAGCAGATCGCCGGCGTGGTGGGCATAGCGTTTGGCCATGAAGATCTGGGTGATAATGACGCTCGCGCCCTCAAATTCGCAGTCGAGATCATCGAAGG
>Ga0316204_10007767_pt1 | contig 15402 bp, 11 predicted proteins | sample 6monrhotite_MG_2_FD_205661 | JGI IMG/M metagenome (GOLD analysis project Ga0316204, IMG submission 205661) | Microbial mat bacterial communities from mineral coupon in-situ incubated in ocean water Damariscotta River, Maine, United States -... | ecosystem: Environmental > Aquatic > Marine >...
TAGAAACCAACGCCAAACGCGAAGCCATCAGCGGCATAGAAAGGGGCGTTGCTGGTCTGGGAGTACGCGGCATCGTGCCGGTCTATCATCAGCAACAGCACATCGGTTCGGTTGAATTTGGCCTCTCTTTCGGCCAGGCATTTTTCGACCACATCAAGCAAAAAAATGGCATCGACGTTGGCCTGCACCTGGAAGACAACAATAACTTCAAAACCTTTGCCTCGACATTTGGTGACCAGACACTGCTAACAACAGAACTCCTGAGCGCCGGTTACAAGGGCGACAGCAAGGTTAGCAAGGTTGAACTGAATGGAGTGCCTATGTCAGTCCTGGCCAAGGCTGTGAATGACTTCTCTGGCAATCCCATCGGTGTGATGGAGATGGCGATAGACCGTTCCCACTATGTGGAACAGTTAGCAGACGCCAGAAACACCGCTGTCATCATCGGTATCATCGCCCTGGTAATAGGCATGGGCATCGCCTGGCTGATCACCTACAGCATTGTCTGTCCGTTGAAAAAAGCCGTTAGTGCCATGTCTGACATTGCCGAGGGTGAAGGCGACCTGACTCAGAGACTGGACATCCCAGGCAAGCATGAAATCGCTGACCTGGCCCATGCATTCAATAAGTTTGCCGAAAAGGTTCGCCACATTGTTGCTGATGTCTCGACCTCAACTGATCAGCTCAGCAACGCAGCCAGCGAGATGGTGGGGGTAACCACCGAGTCCAGCGATAACGTGACACGACAGCGCAGCGAGATCGACCAGCTGGCCACCGCCATGAATCAAATGGCCGCCACGGTTCAGGAAGTTGCCCGCAATGCCGCCGAGGCCGCCAATAGCGCCCAGGCCGCCGACTCCGAAGCCAATGCCGGCCGTCAGGTAGTGGCCAACACCGTCACCTCCATCAATGCCCTGGCCGGCGAAGTGGAAAACGCTGCCGCCGTGATTCAACGTCTTGAACAGGCCAGTGAAAACATCGGCAGCGTGCTGGATGTGATCCGTGATATTGCCGAACAAACCAACCTGCTGGCACTCAATGCCGCCATTGAAGCAGCTCGAGCCGGTGAGCAGGGCCGCGGCTTTGCTGTGGTAGCGGATGAGGTGCGAACCCTGGCCTCAAGAACTCAGAAGTCCACCGAAGAGATTCAGACCATGATCGAACAACTGCAGGCCGATGCCCGCAATGCGGTATCGGTGATGGAGCAAGGCAAAACGCAGGCATCACAAAGTGTCGACCAGGCCGATCAGGCCGGTACCTCACTCAACCAGATCACACAAATGGTTGAAGGCATCACTGATATGAATACTCAAATAGCCAGCGCCGCCGAAGAGCAATCGGCCGTCTCGGATGAGATCAACAGGAACATCGTCACCATCAATGAGATGGCCGAGCACACCGCCTCCGGTGCCAACCAGGCTGCCGCCTCTGGTGAACATATGCAACAGCTGGCCTCTGACTTGCGTGGCATGGTCAGTCAGTTCAAAGTTTAAACCTTATCTTAGCCACAAAAAAAGCCACGACCGTTCCCGGTCGTGGCTTTTTTTATTACTGATACCTGAACTGTCTTCAGGCCAGCAGGCTAGTCACCAATCGAACTTCGATCTACCCGCTGAAAACCACGCGGCAGCTTGTTACCCCGGCGGCCACGCTCACCGTGATAATGCTCCAGATCTGTCGCCTTGAAGGTGGTATGGCGCTGACCACAATATAATGTCAGCTTCTCACCTGCTGGAACACTGTTAATAGTCACCACATATTCCTCACGACTAGCGACACGTGCCGAGGGAATAGAGACAATCTTGTTGCCCTTGCCCTTGCTCAATTCAGGTAGCTCGGCCAGCGGAAAGACCAGCATGCGCCCTTCAGTAGTAATCGTTGCAACACTGTCACTGCTGACATCTGAAATTGGCACGGGCGACATCACCCGCGCGCCCTTGGGTACATTCAGGATTGCCTTGCCGTTTTTGTTCTTGGTCATCAGGTCAGCCAGCTTGGCAACAAAACCATAACCAGCATCAGAGGCCAGCAGGAACCTGTCACTCTCCGCCCCCATTATTACAGCAACAAAAATGGCACCTGCGGCAGGCTTTAAACGTCCAGTCAGCGGTTCACCCTGGCCGCGGGCCGATGGCAAGGTATGAGCCGGCACCGCATAACAACGGCCGTTTGAATCGATGAATACCGCCAACTGATTACTGCGACCACGCGCGGCCGAAAGAAAGCCATCACCGGCCTTGTAGTTCATGGCGGCAGGATCAGCGTCATGGCCCTTGGCCGAACGCACCCAGCCCTTTTCAGACAACACTACCGTCACCGGCTCCGCTGGCGTCAAGGCTGTCTCATCCATGGCCTCGGCCGCATCACGGGCGACTATTGGTGAGCGACGGTCATCGCCAAATTTCTCGGCATCGGCCAGCAACTCATTGCGGATCAGGGTCTTCATACGCTGTTTGGAGCTGAGGGTCTTTTCCAATTTATCGCGCTCTTTAGCCAGCTCTTCCTGCTCACCCCTAATCTTCATCTCTTCAAGGCGAGCCAATTGGCGCAACTTGGTATCAAGGATGTAATCGGTCTGTTCTTCGGTCAGATCAAAGCGCTGCATCAATACTTGTTTAGGCTTTTCCTCGGTACGGATGATGTGGATCACCTCATCCAGATTGAGATAGGCAATCAACATACCTTCTAACAAATGCAGGCGACGATTAACCTTATCGAGACGATACTGCAAACGACGACGGACAGTCTCGGTACGGAACACCAGCCACTCTGTCAACATCATTAACAGGCTCTTGACCTGCGGCTTGCCATTAATGCCTATGACATTGAAATTGACGCGGTAAGTGCGTTCCAGATCGGTGGACGCAAACAGATGCAACATCAAGGCGTCGATATCGATACGATTTGAACGTGGCGTAATCACCAGCCGGGTTGGATTCTCATGGTCAGACTCATCACGCAGGTCTTCCACCATTGGCAGCTTCTTGGCGTTCATCTGCGCGGCAATCTGTTCCAACACCTTGGCGCCAGAAACCTGATGCGGCAGCGCCGTGATAATCACGTCACCATCCTCACGCTCATAGACGGCGCGCATGCGGATACTGCCGTTGCCAGTCTGGTACATCTTTTCAATGTCAGCACGCGGGGTGATGATCTCAGCCTCGGTAGGGTAGTCCGGCCCCTGGACATGCTCACAGAGAGTACTGATATCAGCCTTGGGCTCATCCAGCAGCCGTATACAGGCGCTTACTACCTCACGCATATTGTGCGGCGGAATGTCGGTAGACATGCCAACAGCAATACCTGTTGTGCCGTTAAGCAGCACATTCGGCACACGGGCGGGCAACACGGAAGGCTCTTCCAGCGTGCCATCGAAATTGGGCGTCCAGTCCACTGTGCCCTGACCCACTTCGCTAAGCAGCAGTTCCGAATAGGCCGCCAGACGCGACTCGGTGTAACGCATTGCGGCGAAGGATTTTGGATCATCAGGTGCACCCCAGTTGCCCTGACCATCAACATAGGCATAGCGGGTCGAGAACGGTTGCGCCATCAACACCATCGCCTCGTAACAGGCTGAATCACCATGGGGGTGAAACTTACCCAACACATCACCAACAGTACGGGCTGATTTCTTAAACTTAGCCGTAGCCGTCAGACCCAGCTCCGACATGGCATAAACGATACGCCGCTGTACCGGCTTCAGTCCGTCACCGACATGGGGCAGGGCCCGGTCGAGGATGACGTACATGGAATAATCGAGATAAGCCTTTTCAGTAAAGGTCTTGAGCGGTAGCTGCTCAATGCCCTGGTCCTGGCGTGGTGGTTCTGTATCACTCATTGATTGCTGCCTGTTGCTTACATCAAAGCGAAGCATTATTACAGAGTCGGCCGAGTGCCGAAAGGGTTGATATAAGACTACAATCCCTTTATGTATGATCCATCACCGCAAGCGCAACTCACTCCTGCCAGCCATGAGCTGAAATTGATGGCGCCAGAGACCGCCATGCTGCATTTGACCGGCGACTGGCGTTTACAGAACGGCATGCCGCATGCTGACACACTCATCGACGCCATCGACGCAAAGCCCGAATTGCGTCAGTTCGGCTTTGACAGCCAGGCGCTCAACGCCTGGGACACGGCGCTAGCGGTGTTTCTGCGCAACACTCTGCGCCATTGCCAGGCACGCGGCATCAAGGTAGATCTAAGTGGGTTGCCGAGCGGTGTGCGCCGCCTGCTTGAACTAGCCACCGCCACCCCCATACGCAAAGACGATGATGATGACTATGATGAGGATTCATTGCTCAACCAGGTCGGCGAGACCACCATCGAATTCTGGCAAGGCGCACCAAGGGCGCTGCATTTCATTGGCGACTGTGCCATTGCCCTGCTCAACACTCTGCGCGGCCGCGCCCGTTTCCGTCGCGCCGACCTGGGCCTGTTGTTGCAGGAGGCTGGGCCCAAGGCACTGCCGATCGTCTCACTGATCAGTTTTCTGGTCGGCCTGATCCTGGCCTACATGGGTGCCGCCCAGCTAGCTATGTTCGGCGCCGAAATCTATATCGCCGACCTGGTCGGCATCGGTATGGTGCGCGAGGTCGGCGCCCTGATGACGGGGGTCATCATCGCCGGCCGCACCGGTGCCGCCTACGCCGCTGAGATCGGCACCATGCAGGTCAACGAAGAGATCGACGCACTCAAGACACTCGGCATCTCTCCGATCGAATTTCTGGTGCTGCCGCGGCTGCTGGCGCTGGTCATCATGGTCCCACTGCTAACCCTCTACGCCGATCTGGTCGGAATCCTGGCGGGGATGGCGGTATCAATCACCATCTTCGATATCAGCGCCTTCGAGTACTACATCCAGACCCTGCGCACCCTCGACCTGAATCACATTCTGGTCGGTCTGAGCAAGGCGCTGGTCTACGGTGCCTGTATTGCCGTCGCTGGCTGCATGCGTGGCATTCAATGCGGCCGCAGCGCTGCGGCGGTCGGTCAAGCCACCACCTCGGCGGTGGTCACCAGCATCGTCTTCATCGTCATCACCGCGTCGATCATGACCATCCTCTACCAACAGTTGGGCATTTAAGATGGCTGCTCAACCACACATCGAGGTACGAGAACTCACCGCCGCCTACGGTGAGCGCGTCATTCAACAAGACCTCACCTTCAGCATCAACCGCGGTGACATCTTCATTATCATGGGCGGCAGCGGCTGCGGCAAGAGCACGGTGTTGCGTCATCTGATCGGTCTGCAACAACCGGCCAAGGGTGAAATCCTTATTGATCAGATGAACCTGACTCATTCATCCCACGATCAATTAGAGGCGATAAAACGCCGTTTCGGCGTACTATTCCAGAGCGGTGCTCTGTTTAGCTCCATGACGCTGGCAGAAAATATCGCCCTGCCACTGAGCGAATACAGCCCCTACAACGCTGCCGAAATTGGCGATATCGTTGCATACAAGCTGGCGCTGGTGGGACTGGCGGGATGCGAAGAGCTTTACCCGGCCGAGATCAGCGGTGGCATGCGCAAGCGCGCCGGTCTGGCCCGAGCCATGGCGCTCGACCCCGAGATTCTATTCTTCGACGAGCCCTCGGCCGGACTCGACCCGCTCAGCTCACGCCGGCTTGATGAGCTAATCCTTGAGCTGCGTGACAATCTGGGTACAACTATAGTAATGGTTACACATGAATTGGCGAGCATCTTCGCCATCGGCAACAACTCCATCTTCCTCGATGCGGAGACCAAAACAATGATCGCCGGCGGCGACCCGAAACAGCTTAGAGATCACAGCCCCGACCCACGGGTACGGGCCTTTCTCAACCGGGGCAACACATGAGCAGACGCGCCAACGCAACCATCATCGGCCTGTTCATCATTGGTGCTGCAATCCTCGCCGTCGCCGCTGCGTTGTTGTTCGGTAGTGGCATGCTGCGTGACAAGTCGCGCTTCGTGATGTTTTTTGACAGCTCAGTAAAAGGCCTCAATATCGGCGCACCGGTGAACTTCCGCGGTGTCAAAATCGGCAGCGTCACCGACATCCGTCTGCTGCTCGACCCGGAAACCCTGCGCGTTCAGATTCCGGTCTATGTCGATCTCGAACCTGATCGCATTTTGCTCGTCAGCGGCGAGGAGATGACGCTGATGAAAATGCACAAAATGAGCAACATGATAGATCAAGGGCTACGTGCACAACTGCAAATGCAGAGTCTGCTCACCGGCCAACTGGCGATCCAGCTCGACATGTATGCGGACAAGCCTGTGCGACTGGTTGATGCGGTCAGCCAGCACACTGAAATCCCCACCATTCCAACGCCGATGCAGGAGATCACCCGCAAGCTAGAGGATTTCCCGGTCGACAAGGTGCTGAGTGATCTGGCCTCTGCCATCGAGGGCTTTGAACGGCTGGCCAACAACCCCGATCTAGCGCAGGCGATCCAAAGCTTCGACCAGGCATTCAGGCGCTACGACAGCCTAGCCGATGATTACAGCACGCTGGCAGGGCAACTGGATCGACACGCCGGCCAGATCTCGGGTGATCTAAACGTCACTATGAAACAATTGCGCTCGACACTAAGCTCAACACACAAGCTGATTGAATCGGGAGAAATTCTCATTAATGATTCAGGTGAACTGATCATGCAACTACGTGACAACGCCGAACGCCTCACCGCCAGTGCCGAAGGGGCATTAGGCGAAATGCAGACCACTGCCGGCGCTGCCGGTGCAACGGTTTCGGCCGATTCGCAGCTTTTTTATCAACTCACCAAAACACTTCAAGAAGTGGCAAGCACGGCACGCACCATCCGCGTTTTGGCCAACACACTGGAACAACGCCCTGAGGCACTCTTGAAGGGCAAATCCAGAGCAGGAGATTAATAATGACGCCCGTGCAAAAATTACTGTTGACGTTGATTCTGGCACTTGGCCTGAATGGCTGCGGCACAACGCCGTCGTCCAACTACTATATGCTCAGCGCCAGCAGCGAAACACTGCCAAGCAGCAACAGCCAGAAAAACATCAATGTCGGCCTCGGTCCAATCGACTTTCCGGCCTATCTCGACCGCAACAAGATCGTTGTTATCACGGGCAACAACAGCCTGCGGACGGCGGAGTATCATCGCTGGGCCGAACCGCTGGAGAGCAACTTCGCCCGTGTACTGGCCGAGGATCTTGCCGCCGCAGTGCCCGATGCTGAGGTTTACAGTTTCCCCTGGCGTCCGGGCAATGGCATCGACATTCAGATTTACATCAAGGTGCTGCGCTTCGACACCAGCAGTGACAACATCAGCAGGCTGGACGTACGCTGGGAATTGACGGATAAACATGGCGGCATTGTTTATCCAGCGCAAAGCCGCAAATACAGTGTCCCTAGTCGCAACGGCGATTACCCGGCGCGGGTCGAGGCACTAAGCGACTGCGTCTCCGCCTTCAGCCGTGACCTGGCCGAGAACATCAGAGAGGCTGGCAACAGCGTAGCGCCATAAGCCTGAAAAATATTTTTCTGCCTCTTGAGAAAAAGACGATTGCTAAACGGACAATCTGAACTGCATTCATTAACGGCATCAGATTCAGATATTGCCGAAACTATCCTCCTCCTGACTGGCCCACAACAAACGGGGCCGGATTCACCTTTGGCAAATCCGGCCCCGACAAAGCATTGTGGAATTTACTATTTTACAATGTGCATCTCAACACGACGATTTACTGAACGGCCTTCTGCAGTACTGTTGTCCGCAATCGGGCTGTCTGGGCCGTAACCTTTGGCTATCAGCTTGTCACCATTAACGCCTCGGCTAATCAAAAAGTTGACCACCGATTCGGCACGACGTTGTGACAGCGAGACATTTAATGCCTTTGAACCGGTATTATCGGTGTAACCAGCCAGCTCTACCATCAGGTTGGCATTCTTTTTCAGGGTCTGCGCAACTTTATCAAGGATCACCTTGGCACTATCGGTCAGATCCGTCGAACCGCTGTTGAAGTTAACCCCCTGCAATACAACCACCTCTGCAATCTCACAGCCCTTCATATCCACCTTGGCACCGACCACACTACCTGGACAGCTATCGGCACTATCGAGAATGCCGTCACGATCAGAATCTTGCTCACAGCCTTTGGCATCAACTTTCATACCTGCCGCAGAGCCTGGACAAAGATCAAGTCGATCAACGACACCATCCATATCACTATCCAGCTCACAGCCCTTGGCATCGACCTTGGCGCCAGCCGGTGTCGCAGCACAACGATCCAGGCGATCTATCACACCATCCTTATCACTATCCATTTCACATCCGTTGGCGTCGACTTTTGCGCCAGAATCGGTACTGGCACAGCGATCATTTGAATCCGACACGCCATCATCGTCGCTATCCATCACGACCGGCTCTGACATCACCGCCGCCACAACAGGAGCCGCTACTGGTGCAGCCTTGCTGCCGCCAAACGGAATCGCCAGACCAATATTCACCACCCAGTCACCAAAACGATTTTCTGTAGCCATACTCGTGTCATCGTCATCAAGACGGTAACGAGCATCTGCACGCAGGCTGACACTGTCATTGATCATGTGCATGACGCCAGCACCAACGTTGGCCATCATATTCGTGCTTTTGTCGTTACCAAATTTAGTTTGTAGCCCACCGATACCAGCCACCAGATATGGATCAAGGTTGCGATCACGATCAAAGAAATAAAGACCGTCAAATTGCAAACCACGCTGTTTGAATTCACTTGCACCACTTTCCGATTCAAGCGTATCCATTACAACACTGAGTTCAATATTCCAGGACTGGTTGATTATCTGCCCCACACCCAACTGCAGACCAAAGTCATCATCGGCAACCCGGTCATCATCAGCAATAACGTAAGAAAGGTTTGGCGCGAAATACCACTGCATCTCTTCGACAGCAACTGAACTGGTAGAAACGCCTAGAGTCACGGCAGACAATGCCGACAACAAATATGTTTTTTTCATCAAAGATCCCAATTAATTATTGCTGTGAGAAATTACACAACGAACACAGGGACAATAACCTCACCCTGCCATGCGCCCGAACTATACGGTTCCACACATGGCTAAACAATGCTTGAAGCGGGAGTTTTGCAATGATTTACATTTCCATAACTACAGAAATAAATTTACTAAGGCACATAAAAAAAGGATGGCAAGCCATCCCTTTTTTACAGCGCTGAAAAATAAATATCACTCTGGATAAGGCACTACCAAAATCGTGCGCAGATAAGCAACCACATCATCAATTTCTGCCTCACTCAACTCCATGCCCCATACTGGCATCACCGAAGAACGACCCATGGCTTCACCACCCATGGTAATGATCATCTTCTTGTAAACGTCATTTTTATCACTCAGGGTCAAATTCGCCGGCGGCGGATCAAATAACACCGAGGCCCGGCCCATACCATCACCATTCACACCATGACAGAGAATACAATTGGTTTTAAAAACTATCTCGCCCCGTTTGTCCGGGTCAGTCACCATGGAAAGATACATCACCAGATCATTGGTTTGCTCTTCAGACAGCTCATCTTTCCAGGCCGGCATAAACTTGGAACGATCCACTGCCAGCCCACCACCCAGAACAATTTTTTCAAAATATTCCGGTGTCTGTTTGCCAATTTTCATCGACAAGCCTTCACCTACGGTAGTCATGGCATTGCCATCAGCCTTTTCACCATGGCATAAAACACAATAGGTCTTGTAAACCAGATGGCCACGCACTGCCTGCTTAATCTTGGCCCGAGCACGTTTCATCACCTTGCGGATTTCCTTGCGAGACTCCCGCATCTCTTTTTTGGCCTGTTTCATCTCAGCATCTGAGGCAGCGAAACTTTGCCCAACCGGTGCAGCCATAGACATTACGCCTAGCAGAACAGCGGAAAGAATCACTGGACTTCTGATACCCCTTTTCGCCTTGAACATAAAATCAATCCTTTTTATAAAACTCACAGGACTATTGCTCCGGTAGTGGAACAACAAGAATGGTTCGGAGATAAGCAATCACATCATCAATCTCCTCCTCCTTCAGCTGCAAGCCCCAAATAGGCATAACACCTGAACGTCCCATCGCCGCACCACCATTGGTGATAATCATCTTTTTGTAAGTATCATTTTTATCACTGCGAGTCAGGTCCGCAGGCTTCGGGTCATACAGTTTCGAGGCCCGACCTTTACCATTGCCTTTTACGCCATGACAAAGAATGCAATTGGTCATAAAGACAGCCTTACCACGTGCTTCAGGCTGCTCCATCACATAGAGGTACTCCATGAGATCCGACATCTGCTCTTCACTGAGTTCTTCTTCCCAGGCAGGCATATACCTTGACCGACCAACAGAACTACCACCATAACGGACCATTTTCTCGTAATAATCAGGCTCGTTGTTATTCATTGTAATAACCAAATTTCCCTGACCATACAATTTAGTCGCACGCGCCTTACCATCACCCTTCTGACCATGACACAAAGAACAATAATTCTTGTAAACAATCGCCCCCCTGATTAAAGGATCAGACTTCACAGCCTTTACATCCTTGCGTGAATCGGTATCCCCTGCCTGCGCAATATTGATGGCACTGGTCGAAAAGACCAGTGTCACCGCGCTTGCCAATAAGGCTAAGGACCTCATCATTCCACCGTTAACAGCATGTACATTTCAGGATGGATGGCACATTCAATCTCGGCCTCACCTGGGGCATCAAAAACAACCGACTTTGACTCACCAGCCGGGTATGAACCCAAGTCAAAGGTCTTCAGGTCCGACAGTGAAAAGATGTTATGAAAGAATGGATCCTCATTCTTGAAATTGATCGTATCACCGGCCTTGATTGTGTACTCTTCAACCTGGCTACCATCCAGCTTAAAGCTCTTGCTGTTCTGCATAATGGTATGCTCAGCAGCACTGGCAGCACCTGACACCAGCAACGTCATCAGACCTGCTGCTAAAATTTTCTTGCTTAACATGAACATTCTCCTTTTCTATCCTTATCCAAGCAGTCTTATTGAATTGGCAGTACTGGTATAGTTACTTCCACTGGGTCACCTGTTAGCGATTTCAAAAATGCTACCAGAGCCTTTTTCTCTTTCTTACTGAGTTTCAGAGGCTTCATATTAGGACTCAAAGTGCCCGCATTCTTAAAACCACCGGCATTGTAGTGATCAACCACCTCCTCCAAGCTCGCATAAGCACCGTTGTGCATATAAGGTGCTGTCAGCGCCACATCACGCAGAGTTGGTGTTTTAAATGCACCCTTCAAAACCTTGATTGGTTTGATGGCATAACGGCCAGGGTCTTCCATATCTTTCAAGCCGATATTATGAAAACCGTTGTCACTGAAATTGAAACCATCATGGCAGGCAACACAGTTGGCTTTACCCTTGAATATCCCAAAACCCTTAATGGCCTCTTTGCTCATCACGCCATCAACACCCTTCAACCAGCGATCAAAATCGGAATCGCTCGATACGATGGTCCTTTCAAAGGCTGAAATCGCTTTACCAATGGATTTCTTGGTAATGCCTTCGCCTGGATAGGCCGCCTCAAACATTTTCGCATAACCAGGGATTGCCTCTAGTTCTGGGATCAATTCAACCAGCGATTGCGACATTTCACCGCCCGCTTCGATTGGGCCCAGCGCCTGTGATTCCAGAGTACGCTCACGGCCATCCCACATCTGAAAACGTTGATATGCTGTATTCAGAATGGTTGGCGTCGAACGATGCAGCGTCCCCATACCGTGACCAATCGCTGTAGGTTGTGCATCTGACCAACCCAGCGCCGGGTTATGACAGGTAGCGCAACTAATAAAGTTGGAACCAGACAGACGAGGGTCAAAAAACAGAAACTTGCCCAGCTCAACACGTTCTGGTGTACCAATATTATTTTTTCCCTGAGGAATCTCCATCGGACGCAGGTATTTTTTAACATCTTCTTTGCTTGGTGCGTTTGCTGCTGATACCGCAGAAGCCCCCAACACAACAGTTACACCCATTAATGCAGTTGCAATCATCTTTGTCAGACCATTCCTACGAAAGGTATTTTGTTTCATGTTTTTCTCCTCACAAGAAATAACTCAATATCAAACTAAAATTTAAGACCCCGAACCCTACAAACCCAATCTACAACTTAAAATTTTCGACCAATTGACCAAGATCTGCCGCCGCCTCATTCAAAGTCCCTGACAAACCATGCAGCGTCTCAGTCTGATTGTTTGTTTCACTACTCAATTCAACCAGCGAACCTACTGCCTCATTAATCCCACCAACCGCTCGTTCCTGCTCACCTATCATATGCACCACTTCGTGCATGGCATCACGCAGCTGTACCGCCTGATCACGGCTTAACGAGGTTTCTTCCGAAACAGTGGTAAGGCGTTCAATATTTTCACGCGACTCAGACACTGAGCTTTCCAACATCTGCACGGCATTACCAACGCTGCTAGAAATCGTTTCGACCAGACCAGAAATTTCTGAAGTCGCATCCCCCGTACGCGAAGCCAATTGGCGCACTTCATCTGCCACCACCGCAAAACCACGGCCCTGCTCACCAGCGCGAGCAGCCTCAATAGCCGCATTCAATGCCAGCAGATTTGTCTGAGATGAGATATCACGAATGGTTTGTGTAATTGCGGTAATCGTCTCCGCAGTTTTAGACAGGTCGCGGGTGACCTGAGCGGTATGTTCCATATGCTCTTGAAAACGTTCAAAACTAACGGCCGTTTCAGTGATTTTGCTAGCAATACTTTCCGACGTATCAGCACTCTCTTGCGCCTTCAGCGCTGCGCGCTCAAGCTCTTCTACTGCGCCACTGGTGGTTGACATAACCACGCCTGCATCAGATTTAATGCCGTTAACGCTGTCATGCAATCTGGCCGAAACATTGTGAATGCCATTTGCAGCCTGGGCCACATGCTCAGCCTCAGTGCTTAATGTTGCCGTGCCGCCATAGACCTTGGTAATAATGCCGTGCAGATCACCGACGGTCCTGTTCATGGCCTTGATAATGCTGCCTACTTCGTCCTTGCCTGCATTTTCAAGTTTGACCCGCAGATCACCGTTAGACAGGGCATCCATCGCCTTTTCAAGGGCAAACATGGGTTTAACAGCAAACCGGGCCAATAACAGACTGAGAAGAACACTGATAACAGCACCTATACCGACAAATATCATCAGCATCTTAATTGTTTGTTTACTGGCCTCTTCAATATCAATCAGTTGCTGATCCATAGAGGCGCGCTGATCAGTGGTGATTGCATCTGATAATTCATCAATACGGGCAAACAATGGCTGCATGACATCCAGCGCCCTGATTGCTTCCAGGTCTCTATCTTTTTTTGCCAGCTTGATCACTTCCATACGCTTAGGGTTAATATCGGCAACAAGCGCCTGAAGTTCGGTCACATTGGCGTCACCAGGCATAGCCTCAAGCAGCATGGCAATTTTTTCCTCCAGGTCTCCAGCGGATTTGATCGCGGCAATGGCAGCCATGCGGATTTCCTTCCTATCAACATGAGCAATTACTTCGGCCTGAGCCACCCCCGTACGCAACAGCGCGAACTGCGCCTCTTCGACCGTACGCATCTTTTCCATGGCGATGGCATTGGCCTGATTAACCTCTTTAGTAAGTTTGAGAATAGAGAAAGCACCCATCGCACCCACTGCGACGGTACCAAGCACAAGAATTCCGGTTAGCGCCAATATTTTGGTTCGCCACTTAAATCGTCCTAATAAGCGCTCAAACTGATCAATCATCATCAACACCTTTAATCCACTTAATCCGTTACGTGGCGTCTCTACAACAAACATTTCTTAATTATTAGTTTGTTTACTACACCCGTACGCTAGTTAACGTCGTGGCAAAAAAAATCTTTAGATGCTTTTTTAATGAATAAAAACATAGTAATAAAGCTGGTTTATAGCCTTTTTGTGACAACCACAGAAACACATACAAACAAAATGCTTTCCAATCAGCCTGCCAAGAAATTGGAGCACAAAAAAAGGGGCGTCAAAATGACACCCCTTAAAAAACCACTAAAAAAATATTTTAAGCTATGAAAATATTAAACCTCAGCCAGATTCCCCTTGCTCTCCAACCAGGCACGCCGATCAGCAGCACGTTTCTTGGCCAGCAGCATATCCATCATCTGATGAGTGTCATCACCACTGTCCAGGGTGAGCTGCACCAGGCGGCGGGTATCTGGGTCTATCGTGGTTTCACGCAGCTGCAGTGGATTCATCTCACCCAGGCCTTTGAAGCGCTGAATTGAAACCTTACCCCTGAGTTTGTCAGCAGCGATGCGATCCAACACGCCCTGTCTTTCCGCCTCGTCCAGGGCATAAAAAACCTGCTTGCCGACGTCGATGCGGAACAGCGGCGGCATAGCGACATAAATATGCCCAGCATCCACCAGCGCACGAAAATGACGCAGGAACAGGGCACACAGCAACGTGGCAATGTGCAACCCATCAGAGTCAGCATCGGCGAGAATGCAGATCTTACCGTAGCGCAAACCCTTCAGTTCATCCGAGCCGGGTTCCACACCAATGGCCACCGAGATATCGTGTACCTCCTGCGAACCCAACACCTCCGTCGCATCAACTTCCCAGGTGTTCAAAATCTTACCGCGCAGCGGCATGATGGCCTGATAGACACGATCACGGGCCTGCTTGGCCGAACCACCCGCCGAGTCCCCTTCCACCAAAAACAATTCGGAGCGGCCAATATCCTGCGAACTACAATCAGCCAGTTTGCCCGGCAGCGCAGGGCCAGAGGTGACCTTCTTGCGCACCACCTTTTTACCGGCACGCATCCGCGACTGGGCATTGCTAATGGCCAGCATGGCAATCGCTTCACCAGCTTCAGTGTGCTGATTCAACCACAGACTAAAGGCATCCTTAACCACACCGGAGACAAACGGCGCACATTCACGTGATGACAGACGCTCCTTGGTTTGACCGCTGAACTGTGGATCTTCCAGCTTCACCGACAACACATAGGCACACTTATCCCAGACATCGTCCGGCGCCAGCTTAACGCCACGCGGCAATAGGTTGCGAAATTCACAAAACTCACGAATGGCATCGGTCAGGCCGGTACGCAGACCGTTGACATGGGTGCCCCCCTGGGCGGTAGGAATCAGGTTGACGTAACTCTCGGTAATCAGCTCACCACCTTCCGGCAACCAGGCCACAGCCCAGTCAGCGGCTTCATGCGCTGAGGCGGTGCCACCAACAAAAAGCTCTTCCGGCAACAGCGCAAAACCTTGCAGGGCAGTGCCAAGATAATCGCTTAGACCATCCTCGTAATACCACTCTTCGTGTTCGTCTGATTTCTCATCATAGAAAGTCACATGCAAGCCTGGACAAAGCACAGCCTTGGCAC
>Ga0316204_10007768_pt1 | contig 15400 bp, 14 predicted proteins | sample 6monrhotite_MG_2_FD_205661 | JGI IMG/M metagenome (GOLD analysis project Ga0316204, IMG submission 205661) | Microbial mat bacterial communities from mineral coupon in-situ incubated in ocean water Damariscotta River, Maine, United States -... | ecosystem: Environmental > Aquatic > Marine >...
CATCAAGTTGATTTTCTTTCGCGGCAGCCGACCGCAGTTCTGACAAAAAGACACGACTATTTTTCGCAGGGTTAAGTCCATTATTTTCTAAATAGAAACCAAACTCGACTTCCGAAGGAGTTTCCGGTGTATCCCCTGTATAACAAGATAAAACTCCATCGTCATAATTCCTCAGTCTAAACTTTGGGCGTCGAAAATATCTAACAATATTAATTGATTGCGACAACATGAAGCCAAGAACTACTCCTAATAAAGACAATAGAACCTTTTGTTCGAATTCCATCAAATTGTTCTCCTATGGCTTTTCAGAGTTATCCTAACTCGAAACATTAGTTTCTAACAATTTTTCTATTTTACGTGGCGTGCTGCCAATTGGTCAATTTGATCACCAAAGCAGCCGACTTTATGATGGGAATATTTTGTAAAACTGTAAATGTTTGTAAACGGGAAAAGCATCGTTATTGCGAATTGGAACAAATTCCGATTCGATCTCAATAACATGATACTAAAAAGAAAAAATGGTGCCCCCGGTCAGAATCGAACTGACACTCCCTTGCGAGAACGGGATTTTGAATCCCGCGCGTCTACCAGTTCCGCCACAGGGGCACGGCAGAGCTTTTAACACCCGCCATCGGAAACGACAATCCTTCTGTCGTTAATTTGGGTGATTTATTATTATAAAGCTGTGTTTGAAGGTATGGGTGCAAATTTGGCTGAAAAATCTGCCGGTTGTGGCGTTGCGTAGCCGCAAAACATCACTTATGTTGCCCTTTAACCCACCAACGCCTGCGCGTCGCTATTCAATAAAGGTTACTTGCTATGCAAAAAATCGAGCTGTCCGTACATGAATTTATGTCCATCATGGGACAAATGGACGAGGCGCGTAAAGGGGCCGGGCCAGGAGCTGCCGGAACCATCTACGATGAATGGTATACGCAATGGACGGCGCTAGATGAGCGCCTCGAAAAACTGGGCCCCATGGATCGGGCTGATATGCTGTTTGATGGCAAAATTTCGATCAATGCGATTTTGGACAATCACTTCAAGCAGCTCATTGAGGCGGTTAATCATCAGATTGACTATCACCAAAACCTGATCGCCACGGAAGATGAAGACGCCGACGAGGAAGATCTGGAAATCTGGCAGAAATGTCTGGCTCGTTTAACCGGCGTCCATACCTCTACCGATTGGGTCGACCAGGACTAAGGCTGTCACGTTTATTGAGTGCGATGATCCGGCTTCAATCTCTGGCGTTTGATTGACTAAAGCGGCGTGTCTATAGGTCGATAATCATATCCGACGTCGGTTGGGCCGAGCAGATCAGGATTTCATCTTCACCATCGGGCTCAAATACGTCCTCCTCACCATATTCAAAAGTTCCGGCAAGAACTGTAACCAGACACGTATGGCAAGTTCCAGATTGGCAACTGGAATCGGCGTTCACTCCCGCATCTTCCGCCAGCTCCAGAAGGCTCTCGACCGACTTGTTCCAGGTCGCCGTAACGCCTGATTTTTTAAATTCTACCTTAAACCCGTCTTCCGGCTCATTGGCCATCCTGTATCCCCCTGATCCCGCTTATTTGGTATTTGCACCACGTATGACACTGCATACGGCATTTGTAACGTCTCTGGTTGTCGATGTCCCACCTAAATCTTGTGTGCGCACATCGCCCAATTCTGTAACGCGCTCAATGGCCGCCATCAGCCTCTCAGCTGCCACCGGCTCCCCCAGATGCTCCAGCATCATGACCGCCGACCAGAACGTACCAATAGGATTGGATATGCCCTGGCCCATGATATCAAAAGCGGAACCATGAATAGGCTCAAACATCGACGGAAATTGTCTTTCGGGATTGAGATTGGCCGTCGGTGCAATGCCGAGGCTACCGGTGAGCGCTGCTGCCAGGTCACTCAGCACGTCCGCATGTAAATTGGTTGCCACCACCGTATCTATGGATTTTGGATCAAGAACCATCCGCGTGGTCATGGCATCAACCAACATTTTGTCGGTTGTCACGTCGGGGTAGTCGGGTTTGATCCGCTCAAAAATATCATCCCACATGACCATGCCGTGGCGTTGCGCGTTCGATTTGGTGACCAGTGTCAGCAGTTTACGTGGACGTGACCGGGCCATTTCGAAGGCAAACCGTTGAATGCGTTCAACACCGGCGCGGGTAAAGACAGCGACGTCCATTCCCACTTCTTCAGGTAAATTCTGGTGAACCCGGCCTCCACTTCCCGAATATTCCCCTTCCGAATTTTCGCGAATAATCACCCAGTCCAGATCAGCCGCGGTCACCCCTTTGAGCGGGCTTTCAATGCCCGGCAACAAGCGCGCCGGACGCACATTGGCATATTGATCGAACGGCTGGCAGATGTTCAGTCGTAAGCCCCACAAGGTCACGTGATCGGGGACATGGGGATCACCCGCGGATCCAAAAAAGATCGCGTCGAAATGTTTGATTTGATCACGGCCATCCTCAGGCATCATAAGCCCGTGTTTTCGATAATAGTCAGACCCCCAGTCAAAAGTTTCCACATCGACGGAAAAGCCCCCATCAACCTCTTGCAAGACTTCGAGCACCTCCAGGCCAGCCTTTATGACTTCACTGCCAATTCCATCGCCAGGAATTGCCGCAATGGCATATGATTTCATATACTGACCCCCTAATTAAACTTGGTTGATGCGAAGAAGCTTGATAACTTAGCTGGTTGTTTATGTCTGTCAAAAGTTGATTTTAAAAGTGCGACAAGTTAAGCCCCGCGGCAGTAGTTTGAGACGGATTGAAAAGTTCGTTGGGAATCCTGCGTGGGATGAATTTGTTGCCTGGTGCCGCCATAAAAAGCTCAATGCGGTGCCCGCAAACGCCTGGACACTGGCTGCGTATATCCGCTCCCTGGAAGGCTTTGAGTCCCTTTCAAAAATAAAAAAACGGGTCACCGATATCGGCAAGGCCCATGCGGAGAAATCCAAACGACGGCCCGAACGAGATCCCTTGATTGCCAAGACATTTCACATTCTGGAGCTAGGGGGCCGGAAACAGAAACCGAAATCAACGGTGTTTGATGACACGGCTTATGAAGAGGAAACACCGGCATCTCGGCCCTCGGTAAGTACCAATCGCAAAAAAACCAAGACCCGAACCCTGCGCTCTACACCCAAACTGGTTAGCAAACGAGCGGCAAAGAAATCCTAGCGTAATAAAATCTCGCGCTCGACCCGGAATACCTGCTCTGGCCCTTTAGTCGACTTTCTGGTCAGAGTGATATCGCCGGTATACTTGCCTTCCGGCCAGAAAAGCGTTTTGCGCTTTTTGCCTGAATACAAAATGCGTGTCGCCTGGTCTTTTTTCAGTGTGCTTTCGTGAGCATGCAGAAGTTCGCCCTCTGTATCAAAGATGCGCATACGCACCAGATCGCCCGCCCGGACGTTATAGATCGCCGCCCACAAGACCAGGGCCGGTGCATTTTTCAAGAACCCTTTGTCCTGATAATGACCGGCGTGGATGCCGCTGATTTTCGGTTTCACATCTGCAAATCCGGCATTGTAAATCGCAGTGAGAGGAGCCGACACGGCGGCTCTCGAGGTCTCATCCCAGAGTGGCTGATTGCTCATTTGACAGGTTGTGCCCGGGTTCGCGCCGACAAATGGGTCCTGGATCTGCCTGTTGCGGCGCACACTCAAATGGACATGCGGGAACCCGGCCCTGCCAGAATGACCTACAAATCCGATTTTTTGGCCTTTGCGAACGTGATCATCCTTTTTAACGACCACACTGCCTTTGCGAAGGTGGCAATATTGGGTTTCCCAACCCTCGGGATGGGCGATCACAACCCCGTTCCCACATTCCCGACCCTTCACTTTATGCGTCCCGACAATCGATACGTCTTCATCGGGCATGTCATTTCGAATGCCACGCACCACACCGGCGGCACTGGCGATAACCTGCACACCTCTTTGCATGACCTTAAGATCGCGGATGGCAAAATCAGTGCCTTTGTGCCCGTCGTAACTTTGCGATTGGCACTGGAAATCTTTTACACCCGGCCCCGGGTCCAGATCGACCAAGTTAACAAGCCAGCAATCTTCGCCAAGTTGACAGTTAATGGGCAGACCAAGCTGCAAGGGCGACTGGGCTGATAGCGAACCGGAACTCAAACCCGCACAAAGAACTCCGAGACCGAAGAGCGCTTTTTTCAGATATCGCATACACCGAAAACCTTGTTAACTGCCATAAACCTCAATATATTGCGGCGCAATAAAGATATTGCAGCGCCGCATACCTGCGGTATTTACGATAAAGGATACATGCGAATGGACCATGCAACCAACCCTCTTGAGGACCTTCACGGATTTTATTTTGAAGATCTAAGCATCGGAACCACTGGTACCTACTCGAAAACCATCTCTGAGGCAGATATTCAAACCTTCGCCGATGTCTCAGGTGACGTTAATCCGGTCCATTTAAATCCGGAATTTGCTGAAGCCACCCTGTTTAAAGGCTGTATCGCCCATGGTATTTTAACAGCCAGCTTCATTTCAACGGTTATTGGCACCCGGATGCCTGGTCCTGGCTGCATCTATGTCGCGCAAAACCTCAGATTTAAGGCGCCCGTTCGGGCTGGCGATACGGTTAAGGCGGTGTGTACGGTCACCGAGCTCAACGAGAAGAAAAAGTTTGTCGAGATTCAAACCCAGTGTTTTGTTGATGACAAGCTGGTCGTCGATGGCAATGCGACAATCATGGTGCCTGCGCGCGGATAACGATTGGCGCGCTCTTTTGCGCCTTTCTTCTTGACCCGGCACGGCAGCACTGACACAACATTTCGCGCTATGCGCATATATCGTCACTATGAAACCCTTCCCGCGGAAGCCCGCGGTGCTGCCATCGCCATTGGCAACTTCGACGGAGTCCATAAAGGTCATTGTCAGGTGATCAATGAGGCTGGGTCGATCGCCAAAACTGCTGGAATTCCGTGGGCGGTTCTCACTTTTGAGCCGCACCCGCGATCAGTCTTTCAACCTAACGGTGCGCCGTTCCGGCTGACGCCTTTTCGGGCGAAAGCCCGCGCCTTGGAAGCTCTGGGTGTCGACATCATGATTGTTCAGAAATTCAGTCGTGCCTTTTCCCAAAGCCCGGCTGAAGATTTTGTAAAAACGGTGTTAGCCAAGGGTTTTGGCGTCAAACACCTGGTCTCTGGGTATGATTTTGTCTTTGGACATGGCCGCCAGGGCAATTGCGAACTTTTGCTCAATCTTGGACAGCAACTGGGGTTCGGATTTACCGCGATCAGTGCCGTTGAAAGTCCGGACGGAACCGTCTATTCATCCACCGGCATCCGCCAGTGTCTGGAGGCAGGAAATCCGGCGGGTGCCGCCGATATTCTAGGCCGTCCTTATTCCATTGAAGGACGGGTGGCGCATGGTCAGAAACTGGGCCGAACCATAGGCTTCCCGACTGCAAATATTCACTTGGGTACGGTGATCAGGCCGAAGCGAGGGATTTATGCAGTTCGAGCGACCCTTGAAGGACAGCCTTCCGGTCAAGCGCTTGCCGGTGTTGCAAATATAGGCACACGACCAACGGTTGGCGGTGTCGGTGATTTGTTGGAGGTCTATTTGTTTGATTTCGACGCTGACATCTATGGAGCCAGGATGTCCGTTGAACTGGTTGAGTTCATTCGGAACGAAGCCAAATTTGATAGTGTTGAAGAAATGCGCCAGGAAATTGTCCGCGATGCGGAGAAAGCCAGAGCGATATTAGCGAGTGAATGAAAGCCGGAAAATGACTGTCGATTATAAAAGTACCGTTTATTTACCTAAAACAGACTTTCCCATGAAAGCCGGTTTGCCACGCCGCGAGCCTGAAATTCTTGCTCGGTGGCAGGAGCAGGACCTGGAAGGTCAAATTCGCACAGCCTCTGAAGGTCGCGAGATGTTTATTTTGCACGATGGCCCTCCCTACGCCAACGGCCATCTCCATATTGGTCATGCGCTGAACAAAATTCTAAAAGACGTCATCAACCGGACCCGCCAGATGCTGGGTTACAACGCTTATTATGTGCCGGGCTGGGATTGTCACGGTTTGCCGATTGAGTGGAAAATCGAAGAAAAGTACCGCAAGAAGAAAAAAGACAAGGATGAAGTTCCGGTCGTCGAATTCCGTAAAGAATGCCGTGAATTTGCTCAGGAATGGATCGAAATTCAAAAAGAAGAGTTCAAGCGGTTGGGTATCATGGGGGACTGGGACCATCCCTACACAACCATGACCAACGCCGCAGAAGCAACGATTGCTGGCGAGCTTGGTAAATTCTTGATGGACGGTTCGTTGTATCGCGGTGCCAAACCTGTGATGTGGTCACCGGTTGAAAAAACCGCGCTGGCGGAAGCAGAAGTCGAATATCACGATCACACCTCGACAACGATATTTGTCCGGTTCCCGGTTGTGCAGGCATCCGTTCCTGAGGTCGAAGATGCGGCAATCCTCATCTGGACGACGACACCCTGGACCATGCCCGGCAACCGTGCCGTCGCTTACGGCCCGGAAATTGACTATGTGGTGCTGGAAGTCACCAGCGCCAACGAAGACAGTCTGGCGGTTGTTGGTGAAAAACTGGTGATGGCGGAAGCTCGGGTGGCTGACGTGATGGCTGAAGTTGGAATAACTGGTCATACCATCGTCGCCAACCTAAAAGGCTCGGCCCTTGCCGGCACTGTTTGCAAGCATCCCTTGAACGGACAAGGTTATGATTACGGCGTACCCGCACTGAGTGCCGCATTTGCGACCACCGACGAAGGCACCGGAGTGGTTCATATCGCACCCGGTCACGGCTCCGATGACTGGGAGCTTGGGATCGCCAACGACATTGAAATCCCGCAAACGGTTGGCGAAGATGGTACTTATTTTGAGCACATCCCGATGTTCGCGGGCATGCATGTCTATAAATGTAACGGAGCGGTTGCTGATGCCATCCAGGACGCGGGTGGGTTGTTAGCCCGCGGCAGTCTGGTTCACCGCTACCCGCACAGCTGGCGTTCAAAAAAACCGCTTATTTTTCGCAATACGTCGCAATGGTTTATCTCCATGGAGAAAAACGATCTGCGCAAGACGGCGCTCAAGGCGATCGATGAAACCCGGTTCGTGCCCGCGAAGGGGAAAAACCGCTTGCGCGGCATGATCGAAGATCGCCCTGACTGGTGCGTATCGCGCCAACGGGCCTGGGGCGTGCCGATCACTGTATTTGTTAACAAAGCAACTGGCGAGCCCCTGCGTGACCAGGCCGTCATGGATCGGGTCATTGAGATTTTCCAGGCGGAAGGATCAGACGCCTGGTTTGCCTCGGACCCACAACGGTTCCTCGGCAACGCCTACAAAGCGGACGATTATGAGCAGGTCACGGATATTTTGGATGTGTGGTTCGATTCTGGATCGACCCATGCGTTCGTTCTTGAAAGTGGCGAGTGGGAGCACCTGAAATCGCCCGCATCGCTTTATCTGGAGGGCTCCGATCAGCACCGTGGCTGGTTCCACTCCAGTTTGCTCGAAAGCTGTGGGACGCGCGGTCGCGCGCCTTATGAGGCGGTACTGACCCATGGTTTCGTGATGGCTGAAGACGGCCAGAAAATGTCAAAGTCGCTCAACAACAGCGTGTCCCCACAAGACGTCATCAACCAGTACGGCGCTGACATTCTGCGCCTCTGGGTGGTTGGATCTGACTATGCGGAAGATTTGCGTATCGGGCCGGAAATATTAAAACAACAATCCGATATTTACCGCCGCCTCCGCAATACGCTGCGCTTCATACTCGGCAATTTGACGGACTTTGATGACGTTGAAAAAATTGACGTCGCGAAAATGCCGGAACTGGATCGCTGGGTTCTGCACCAGCTTTGGGAAATGGATAAACGCGTGCGCAAGAACTGCGATGATTTTCAGTTCCACATGCTGTTTAACGAAATTCACAATTTCTGTGCCATGGACTTGTCGGCGTTTTATCTCGATATCCGTAAAGATGCGCTCTATTGCGACAGGCCTGATTCGACACGTCGTCGTGCTGCCCGCACCGTCCTTGATGCGTTGTTCAATTGCCTGACAAAATGGTTCGCACCGTTCATCAGCTTTACAGCGGAAGAGGTTTGGCAATCGCGTTATCCGGAAGCCGAAAGTGTTCATTTGCAGGCTTTCCCGGACATTCCAGACAATTGGTGCGATGAGGCGTTGGCCGAAAAATGGAAAAAAATTCGTGAAGTCCGCCGGGTTGTCACCGGTGCACTTGAAATTGAGCGCGCGGAGAAGCGGATCGGCTCAAGCCTGCAAGCCCGCCCGGTCATCCATACAACATCGGACAACCAAGCCTTATTCAGTGGCCTGGATCCGGCGGAATTGTTCATTACGTCTGGTGCCGAGTTCTCGACAGATGCCCCGCCCGCCGAAGCATTCCGAATGGACGACATCAGCGGCGTGGCGGTCGTGCCTCGCTTATCGGATGCCGAGAAATGCCCACGATGCTATCAGTTCCCGCCAGACATCGGCGCGGATCCGGCCCACATTGACGTCTGCGGGCGTTGCGCGGATGCGGTTACCCATAGCTTTTCAGGCAAGGGTTAATGAGGTCAGATACTATGCCAGTGCCCTTCATAAAAGGACTGGTGCTGTCCTTCGTTATTGTCGGCCTTGATCAATTGAGCAAGTGGTGGATTGTCGAATACGTCATGAATCCGCCACAGAGGATTGAGGTGACATCGTTCTTCAATCTGGTTCTCGCTCATAACCGCGGTGTCAGCTTTGGTATGTTTGCGACCGGCTCAGAGACGGGTAAATGGATCTTGGTCGCTGTAGCGACAGTGATCTCCTTGTTTCTGGTGCGCTGGCTCTGGCAGGCGCGTCAACCGCTTAGCATCATCGCACTCGGTTTGATCATAGGAGGCGCTGTTGGTAACATCATTGACCGGGTTTTGATCGGTGCCGTTGTTGATTTTCTGGACTTCCATGTTGCCGGTTGGCATTGGCCGGCGTTCAATGTTGCGGATACAGCTATATGTATCGGAGCCGCCGGATTGATTTTCGATTCCATCTTCTCAAAAGAAGAAGCCGTGTAAACGGTTGAATAGATGTGCGTCCTGGCGTAGATTCCACTGGATCAGGTAGGGAAAACAAGCAAATGCGAAAAAAGTCTCTCATCTTGTTTACGGTTCTGGGTGCCATGGCGCTCAGCGGCTGCGAGTCTGCCAAAAAAGCATTTGGCGGGCAAAAAACGGCGCCGGATGAGTTTGTGGTTTATTCGCGCCCGCCGCTTAGCCAGCCACCTGATTTTGCGTTGCGCCCACCAACCCCGGGAGTTGAGCGTCCGCAATCAACGTCGGCAGCTGATGAAGCGCGCGATGCACTACTCGGCACCAACGATTCTGCCCAGCGGCGCGCGTCGACCCAGCAACAAGAACCCACCACACCGGGCTTGCAAGCACTGATCAACAGCACAGGTGCTGCAACTGCTGATCCTGATATCCGCAAAAAAATAAATGATGAGACATCCATTCTCGCGGAAGAGGACCAGCGCCTCGTCGATAAGATGATCTTCTGGGTGGATGACAAACCGTTCGAGGGAACTATTCTCGACCCGGAAAAAGAACAGAAACGCATTCGTGAAGCACAAGCGCTCGGCAAGCCTGTGACCGAAGGCGAAACCGATCATATTAAAACAGAGCGCAACAAAAAAGGCCTGCTTGAATTCTAGAGTATCACCAGTGTGATCGGCTTGTCTGCAACAACATTTTTCTGAAAATTCTATAGAAATTTCCTGTTGGGCTTGCTTTGGGTTTCAGAACCCCATCGTTCAGTAACCGACTTGCGCCTTTTTATTGCCTCTTTTTTCCATTAAATCATCACGCTCTTGTCAGATGTCCGTTAGCCCAAAATGCGGTTATGATGGTTTACCTTCTAGATATTGAGAGCGCCCATAAATGCCACTGAACAGATCCCGTCTCGCGATGCGTGCCCTCCCCTTCATCGCGGGTTTCTTTGTTGCCCTCGCCAGTCCGCTTGCCAGCGCCAGTGTTTTTAACCCGGAAACCTTCATGCTCGATAACGGGATGCAGGTCGTTGTTGTGCCCAACCATCGAGTGCCGGTGGTTACTCACATGGTTTGGTATCGGGTGGGTTCCGCCGATGAGGCCACAAACGAGTCTGGAATTGCACATTTCCTCGAGCATTTAATGTTCAAGGGCACAAAAAAGCGCAAAAACGGTGAGTTTTCTGAAATTGTTGCGCGAAACGGCGGTCGCGAAAACGCGTTCACGTCGACTGACTTCACCGCCTACCATCAAACCATTGCCGTTGATCGGCTTGAATTGGTTATGGAGATGGAAGCCGACCGCATGACCAATCTGGTCATCACCCCGGATCAGGTTGAACCGGAGCGGCAGGTTGTATTGGAGGAACGTCGCTCACGGGTGGAGAATGAGCCGGGAAGTATCCTGAGGGAGCACCTGAACGCCACCCTGTTCATGAGCCATCCCTATCGCAACCCGGTGATCGGCTGGAAACACGACATCGAAGGTTTGGACATTGATCGCATTTTGGCGTTTTACAAACGTTGGTATGCACCCAACAACGCCATCCTGGTGGTCGCTGGTGACATCACGGCAGAAAAGCTGAGACCCCTTGCCGAAAAATATTATGGCATCATTCCCAGGCAGCTCGATACGGTGCGCCAGCGGGCCAAAGAACCCCCACAGCTGGCCGAACGGCGTGTCACGCTTCGTGATAAACGGGTTCGCCAACCATCGTGGCGACGGATTTATCTGGCACCCGGCCTGCTGTGGGGCGAGAGTAATCACACCTATCCGCTTGAACTGTTGTCGAATATTGTCGGCAGTGGGGCTTCCAGCCGGTTTTACAAATCGTTGGTTATCGAACAAAAGATCGCCGTCGCCGCCGGAGTTCATTATTCTGGTGATAACAGGGGGCCAGGACGGTTTGTTGTTTATGCCAGCCCCAGACCCGGCGTTGATATGGAAACGCTCGAAGCCGCGGTTCTCAAGGAAATCGATACACTGCAATCGGACGGGGTCAGCGAGGATGAGCTCGATCGTGCCAAAACCAGACTGTTATCTGAAGCCATTTACGCCCGTGATTCCCTTTCAGGAGGCGCGCGGGTTATTGGTTCTGCCCTGGCGACCGGGTTAACCATTGATGATGTCGAAAAATGGCCTGATCGTATTTCTGCCGTTACGCGTGATGCCGTCAATGAAGCAGCCAAAGCAATCTTCAATACACAGCAATCCGTCACCGGGCTCCTTTTGCCTGAAGAAAAATCGTAAGGAGCGAACCCATGAAATACAACTCGCTCAAATCCACCCAAATCGTATTCAGCCTTATTCTTGTCGGCCTGATTGCCATCACCTCGCAACCTGCACAGGCAATCACGGCGCAACAAGTCACCAGCCCAGGTGGACTTAACGCCTGGTTTGTTCCCGATAACACCAATCCTATCTTGACCATCAAGTTCGCTTTTCGCGGCGGCGCGGCGCTGGACCCCGCAGGCAAGGAAGGCCTGTCTAACGTCGTATCCGGATTGCTGGATGAGGGTGCGGGTAATATTGACAGTCAAACCTTTCAGCAAACCTTAAACGACCTATCCATTGGCCTGAGCTTTGATAGCGGGCGCGATGAATTTAGCGGTCAGTTAACCACCTTGACCCGCAATCAGGAAACAGCGTTCGATCTGCTGCGGCTTGCGCTGACGGAACCCAGGTTCGATGCGGAACCGGTTGAACGCATTCGTTCACAAATCATGGTGCGGCTGAAACGCAATCTGGAAGCCCCACATGCCATTGCCAGTCGCACGTTGTTTAAAACGCTCTATCCAGACCATGTTTATGGCCGCCCCTCCGACGGGACACTGGAGACCGTGGAAAAACTGACCACTGAAGATTTTCGCGAATTCGTCAAAAAACGTCTGGCCAAAGACAATCTGATCATCGGCGTTGTTGGCGATATAACAGCTGAAGAACTGGGGATACGACTGGATCAGCTTTTCGGTGCTTTGCCGGACACAGCGGCATCCTGGACGGTAGCGGATGTTGATCCCGTCGACAAAGGCCAGACCATCGTCATTGAACGCGATATTCCGCAAAGTTCGATCCTCGTTGCTCAGAAAGGTTTGATGCGTCCCGACCCCGATTTTTACGCGGCCTTTGTTATGAACCATATGTTTGGCGGTGGTAGTTTCACATCGCGGCTCTATGCAGAAATTCGCGAAAAACGTGGCCTCGTTTATTCGGTTGGCACGGGCCTTTACCCGTTCGACCATAGCGCCCTGATCCTTGGCAGCGCTGGTACGGCCAACGAACGTGCTCATGAAACTTTGTCCGTTTTGAAAACGGAATGGGAAAAGATGGCCGCCGACGGGGTCACACAAAATGAGCTTGATGATGCAAAAACCTTTCTAACAGGCTCCTACCCGCTCCGGTTTTCGTCAAGCGGCCGCATTGCCTCAATGCTTGTCGGCATGCAGGTTGCCAATCTAAGCGTCGACTACATGCAAAAACGAAACAGTTTTATCGAAGCAGTTAGCCTGGACGACATCAATCGGGTCGCAAAGCGTATCTTGATTTCAGAAAATCTGGTGACTGTTGTCGTCGGAAAACCAGACGGAATTACAAGCACAAATTAACATGACGGCACCTATCCTCTATATACCGCATGGCGGCGGACCACTGCCGCTGCTCGGTGATCTGGGTCATACAGGATTGAAAACGTTCCTGACTGGCGTTGGTGAAAAGCTCTCCCGTGCGAAAGCGATTGTCGTGATCAGCGCCCATTGGGAAGAAGATGTCGCTTCCGTGAGTACTGCTGGCAATCCCGAGCTGTATTATGATTATTTTGGGTTCCCGGACGCAGCCTACCAGATCACCTATCCAGCCCCCGGTGCCCCGGCCCTGGCATTCAAAATTCTGGACCAATTGAAGGCGGCGGGATTTGAATCGGATGCGGACCCGGATCGGGGGTACGACCATGGCACGTTTGTACCACTTAAAATGATGTTGCCAGAAGCCACCGTGCCCGTTGTTCAACTGTCGCTTCTGAAAACCCTGGATCCGCAAACTCACATTGATCTGGGGAAAGCCATCGCCGGATTGGCGAAAGATGACGTTGTCGTTCTGGGCTCAGGTATGTCGTTTCATAACATGCAGGTTTTCATGCAACGCTCTGAGATCATCTCGCCTGAAAGTCAGGTCTTTGATGCTTGGTTGAATAAGACCTTGTTGGACGAAGTGACCAGTGGGGCTGCAAAAGAAGCCGCCCTGGTTGAATGGCAATCCGCCCCGAATGCCCGTTTCTGCCATCCCCGTGAAGAACATCTGTTACCCTTGCACGTTTGTTTCGGTGCTGCACAGGGCAATAACCAGACGCCAACCAACATCTTTGATGAGCCAGTGCTGGGTGCAAAGGTTTCAGGATTTATGTGGGATTAGAATCTTTAAATTACGCATGCTTGAAGTCGATATTAAGGGAAATGTCAGGCTTTCGGGATGGCGTTACCCGGTTATTTCAGAACTTTGGCTCTCGATTTCATAGTGGAACACTTTCGAGATAATCTGCCATTTCCCATCTGTATGTATCAGAGTCAAAAAATCAGTAAAAAACTTGTAGCCGATGGCGCATTCGACGTGAGCGAATGCTGTTGTGGGGCCAGCACGTTTAATGGAGACGATCTTATCGCGGCGCACTTGGCCAAGTTCACGGGGTCAATTACGCGCCTCGACCAGAGGGAAGTAGTCGTTCATGGTCAAGTACGTCAGGACATCTTCTGTCGCACAGACATAGCGCGCCTGAGGGTGGAAACAACCGCAAGCTTGCCAATATCGCTGTCATATAGGCCGTCAAAATAGGTGATCAGGGCAGAGGTGATTTGTTGATGTGTGTTATCCAATTGAAAAAACCTTCCTGGTTTTGGAGAACTGATCAATGAGCCACCGCACTGCGGGGGTCAATGATCAGTCTGTGTACTCGCTACGATATCAGCCTAACAAACCTTCAGTCTTAAGCGCAGCCTGTACGGTCGTGCGGCTTGCGACGCGTTTCATGTATTCCGCCAAATGTGCCCATTTATCGAGCGTTATGTCATTGAAGCTGGTCCAGTTTGTCACAACAAACAGATATGCATCGGCAATGGTAAATCGATTTTCGACAAGATATTCGCGACCATCGGAAAGCACTGAATTGATATAGTCCAGTTTCTTAGCGACGGCTTCACGTGCCGCTTGTTTCTGTTCCTCTGTCGCGCTTGGCGTGAACAAAGGACCGAACGCCGGATGCAGTTCCGATGAGACATAAGTCAGATGTTCATTTACCCGAACGCGCGCCAGCATGCCCGGGCTTGCCGTCAGATTGGCGTCGGGGAAACTGTCGGCGATATGTTGCAAGATTGCCGGGCCTTCGGTCAGAACTTCACCCTCGTCGAGTGCGAGAACAGGTACCTTGTTTTTCGGATTGACGGCTGCGAAGTCGGCACCCGTTTCGGTCTTTCTATTTTGTGTATCGACTTTTTCGATATCAAAAGCGATTCCGACTTCCTTTAGGGCGATGTGCGACGCCAATGAGCACGCGCCAGGCATATAATATAACTTCATTTTTTATCTCCAGTTTCTGTTGGTGCCGACAGGTCTTCCGGCAGGATGAAGCAGAAATAGGAATAGAACTTACTTTTGTAAACTACGTATCTAAAAATCACTTGATTATATAGTTTCTATTTGGTAACCTATTGTTATCGTTGACTTCGATATCATCACCTAGAAAGAAAGTTCTCAGCATGGCCTTGCGTATCAGAAAGAACCAAAGTCCCGACATACCCAATGGTTGCCCGCTGATGGAATGCATGTCCGTACTGGGTGGTGCTTGGGCAACCAATATCATCTGGTATTTGTGTGGCGGACCAAGGCGATTCAGTGAGTTAAAAATCGATATACCTGCGATCTCTGCCAAGGTGTTGACGACCCGCTTACGTGAGCTCGAAAGCAAAGGAATGATATCGCGCGATGTCAAACCAACGTCTCCGCCATCCGTAGAATATGCGCTTACCGACCTGGGTGAGGAATTGATCCCGGTTATCGAAGCCATTGTAAACGTGGGTCATAAAATAAAGACCCACAAGGCTGCCCGTAAAGCGGCCGCCTGAACGGAAACGCATTTCTCCCTGACCAGATTGCGCCCTCGCGATGAGGTTTCCCGAACTCTCCACACCGTGATTTGATATCCCAGACAGCGGACATTTGAACAGGTGGAATGTTTCGACCTAACGGGCTTTGAATGGTCCGCCATCAAACAGCTTCTTCCGAATAAGTCGCGCAGTATGCTTCGGGCTTGACATGGGTTGTGTTGCGTCGCAATGCGCTTCG
>Ga0316204_10007769_pt1 | contig 15400 bp, 10 predicted proteins | sample 6monrhotite_MG_2_FD_205661 | JGI IMG/M metagenome (GOLD analysis project Ga0316204, IMG submission 205661) | Microbial mat bacterial communities from mineral coupon in-situ incubated in ocean water Damariscotta River, Maine, United States -... | ecosystem: Environmental > Aquatic > Marine >...
CTTTTAGTGATTTTGTCAAAATCTGCGTTCTCCAGGTATGCGAATCAAGATCGTATAAGGAAGATTGTCAGCAACCGCTTTGGATCATTAAGAGATGCTAACAATCCCAAGTTCTATCGGCCAGCCTCTTGCCCGATGGCCTGGTCAAAGCGTGATCTCCGAACCGCCAGGAACGAATTATTGATTGCTGTTTCTAACGTCCGCTTTGGGTCGGTAGCAGCCTCTCAGTAGTTCAGCAGTCCAGCGACTGCTTTCGGTCAGAAACGGAAACCTGCTATCGTGGGTCAGCTACTTCTCTGGGCATGGGCAGCATTTCACCGCTGACTTCCCAGCGGGCAAGATTTGCCTTTTGCTCGCTTAAGCGATCATTAACGGTACGAAGGATTGATGGGTATCGCGGATTGTCCGTAGGCACGCCTAATCCGTGCCTAATGGGTTGCTGCAGTAATGATGTTTCGCATACTGCCAATGGCAAACATTCATTGTGCCGAACGAGGCAACGGGAAGGCCATCAGCCAAAGGGTGGTTCGACACCATGGGCTGTGTTCGAATAGATGGGTCAATACTTCAGATCAGAAGGGAGCAAAAAATGTCTGACCAAAGCGATACTCAGGATGGTGGCTGCGCATGTGGTTACGTTCGCTACAGAGTAGAGTCGCGGCCACTCATTGTTCATTGCTGCCATTGCAGTTGGTGTCAACGCCAAAATGGATCGGCCTTTGCGGTCAATGCATTGGTCGAAGCCGACCGGGTGACAATTCTCAATGGAGATGTCATAGAAATCGAGGTGCCGTCACCCAGTGGTGCAAGCCAGCGAATTGCCCGCTGCCCGAAATGCCAGGTAGCCGTCTGGAGTTATTACCTGGCGATGTCCGGCGGCATAGGCAATCTCATTCGATTTATCCGTGCAGGCACACTTGATGATCCTGGCAAAACGGCCCCCGACGTCCACATTTTCACATCGTCGAAACAGGCTTGGGTCGCACTGCCGCCCGACGTCCTCAACTTCAAGGAGTACTACGTTGCCGAGGAAGTCTGGCCCAAAGCGAGTCTTGAGCGTCGGGCGGCACTATTGAAAGCCGTTCAGAATGCCGCGAACAATAGGGGTCGAACCGAATAAATTGCTGTCGGTTAATTCGGTTCGACCCCTCGACCCCTTTTTCCGCGACGGTTATTTTGGCATTGGCCGACCTAGCAGGTAGGCTTGTCGCAATAGTGGACGCAGAGAAGCCAGCCTTTGTCTTTTGTCGACGAACTCCAACGACGCAAGGTATTCCGGGTAGCTATTGCCTACGTTGTCGGGGCATGGGTAATCGCCCAGGTGGCAGAGCTGGTCGCCGATAGCTTCCTGGCGCCGGCCTGGGTGATGCAGATGACTCTCACCTTGTTGGCTCTTGGTCTGCCCGTTTCACTCATTATCTCCTGGGCGTTCGATATTACGCCAGGCGGAATCGTTCGGGCCGAAGAAGAGGATACAAATAAACCGGCGCTTAGCCACACGCAAACCTACAGTCTCCTTGGCGGAATGTTCATCGTGGTTGCTGTGATTCTCTATCTGATATGGCCGCAGACATCGCCTCCCCCTACCACGGTCTTCGATAATTCGATTGCCGTTCTGCCATTTGCAAACGACAGCGTCGCCGAAGAAAACGCGGAATTTTTTGCGGTCGGCATGCACGACGAACTGTTGACGCGGCTGGCGGATATAACGGCGCTTAAGGTTATTTCCCGTACCTCGGTAATGGAATATCGCGACACAACCAAAAATATGCGACAGATTGGTGAAGAGTTGGGCGTCTTCTATTTGCTCGAAGGCCGGGTCCAGCGCGCGGGCGACAGGCTACGCATCATTATTCAGCTCATCGATGCGGCATCTGACACACACCTTTGGCAGTCCACATACGATCGCGAATTGACGGCCGAGAATATATTTGCGATTCAGGCCGAGATGGCGACATCCATTGCAACGGAACTGCACCAGACGTTGTCCCCCGAAATGACCGCCAAATTGAATGAGCAACCTACGCAAAATACGCGTGCATACGAATTCTACCTGAGCGGCGAGGTGTACTTGAAACGTTGGCAAGCGGACGTGGCGGTACAGCAATTCGCCAGGGCCATCGAGGAGGATCCGAAGTTCGCCCAGGCATGGGCGGCGCTATCTCGTGCACACAGCAGAGCGTACTGGGATGGTCTTAACAGAATTGACGGGCAACATCTCGAGAAGGCAAAAGACGCGGTCGTGAGGGCATTCGAGCTGATGCCGGATCTTCCGGAAGCCCACTTTGCTATGGGTTATTTCTATATGTACGTCACTCGTGAGCATGAGAAGTCGCTGGACGAACTTGCAATAGCGGCCCGTGGCATGCCCGGTTCCTCGGACGTGCAGGAAACAATCGCTGAAGTCCAGCGGCGAACCGGCGATTTCGAAGCTTCGATTGCCACGACGGCTCGCGCCATCGAACTCGACCCAAGGAATACCCGCCTGCTCTTACAGCAGGCCACTAGCTACGCCTCTATCCGCGATGCAGCCCAATTTCATCGGCACCTCGACCGGGTTCTTGAAATTGAGCCAGACAGCATTGCAGTTCCGGGGTTCAGATTGCAATTTGGACTTATGCTGGGTGAGGATCTTGCCGGGCTGCGGCTACGAGCGAAAGCCGAAGATTCATCCATCGAAATTGAAGGCAGTTGGTTTGCTGCCCACTGGTTGCTTGGCATTTTTGAGCGGGACTTCGACGCCGTTATCAGGTTCCTCGACGAACTCGAAATGTCGGACGATGACCCGGATATTGAATTGAAAAAAGACTTTTACGCAATAACCTATCAACTGGCCGGCCAGCCGGATTTGGCGGAGCAGTATTTTGAAACAGCAAAAGAGTGGCTGGATCTGCAAGTCGCAGATCAGAATTTGCCGACCGGGAAATCCCGCAATCTCATGCGACTGGCGTACATGACGGCAGGATTGGGTGACTTCGACGAAGCCAGGCGCCTTGCCAATGAGTCAATGGCAATGAAGTTCCCCGATGAACCCATGGTTACGAACCAGCTTCTTTATATGGCAGCCATCGGTGTCTTCATACCCGCGGGAGACTATGATCGCGCCATTGAATTACTGGATGAACATCTTGCAACTCCGGTCGGATGGGCGATTGAGGGGTTGTCGCACGACCCCCGTCTCGACCCCATTCGCGACCATCCGGGCTGGTTGGCATTGGTCGAGAAATATGAGCGGCAGTAAAGTTGGACCGTTAAACGATAGCGGTCGAATAAATTGCTGTCGGTTAATTCGGTTCGACCCCATTTTCCGCGGTATCAATTTTCGAAGGTTATTTTGGCATTGGCCGGGCTAGCAGGTAGGCTCGTTGCATGAGTGGACGCAGAGAAGCCAGCTTTGTCTTTTTTCGACGAACTTACGCGACGTAAGGTCTTTCGGGTAGTTGCCGCCTACGTCGTTGGGGCGTGGGTGCTTGTCCAGGTAGCGGACCTTGTCGCCGACAATTTCAACGCTCCTGACTGGGTGATGCAAATGATCATCACCCTGCTGGTCGTGGGTCTGCCCATTTCGTTAATCCTGTCCTGGGTGTTCGATATTACACCGGACGGAATCGTACGGGCCCAGGAAGACGATACGGGTAATCCGGCGCTTAGCACCACGCAAACCTACAGTCTGCTTGGCGGAATGTTCGTCGCGGTGGCTGTGATTCTCTATTTGATATGGCCACAGACATCGCCTCCCCCTCCCACGGCCGTCGATAATTCGATCGCCGTTCTACCTTTTGTGAATATGAGTTCGGATGAAGAGCAAGAGTATTTCTCAGACGGACTGTCGGAAGAATTGTTGAACCTGCTAGCTGGAATTCCTGAACTAAGTGTGGCGGCACGCACTTCTTCTTTCTCTTTCAAGGACAAAGACCTCGAAATAACGGAAATAGCCTCCCGGTTGAAAGTGGCCCATATACTCGAAGGCAGCGTTCGAAAGTACGGCAACCAGATGCGCATCACGGCGCAGCTGATCCGGGCAGACAACGGCTATCACCTCTGGTCAGAGACCTATGACCGGCAACTGGATAATGTTTTCCAGACACAGGAAGACATAGCGAACGCAGTTGTCGAAGCGATGAGAATTACCTTGCTGGGTGAGGCGCCCAAATCACGTAGAGCTGACCCCAGAGCCTATCAGTTATTTCTCGAAGGGAGATACCTCAGACGACAGATTGGAATCGACTCACTACTTGGAGCACTTGAGGCCTTAAAGCAAGCGGTTCAAATCGATCCTTCTTATGCTCCGGCATGGGCTGAAATGGCCGATACTTACTTTTGGATTAGTCATCGTTCAGAAGATTTCACGGTTGAGGAAGGCATCGCCCTCGCCGACCAGGCCATTGAAATGGCTATTAACATCGACCCAGGTTATGCGCATGCCTACTATGTCCGCGGTGCATCGTGGCTTTATAAAAAGAACAATTTCAAACAGGGTATCGCAGATTTCGAATATGCGGTCGAACTCGAGCCAAACAATGCTGAACTGGTAGCGGCAATTGGGAAAGGCGCGCTTGTCACCGGGAAGTTTGACCTCGCAATTACCCAAATGCAGGCGGCACTGGCCCTGGAAACGGTGCCAGAATTCTATTACCACCTCGGAAGGGCCTACCTTGGCTCCGGACGCCTTGATGAGGCGGAGTCGTCCTTCCGCAAAATGATGGAACTGGCCGCATCTGGCCCAGGACAATTCTTTCTCTGGGAAACGCTGCTCGTGAAGGGTGATCTAGAGGCGGCCCTGGCAGAGTCGGGCGGTGATTACAGACACGCCGTAACTCAATATGCGCTAGGCAACGCGGTGGCAGCTGATCAATATGTTGCCGACATAGTTAACTCTACCGAGGAAATAGATGGCTATGCCCTGGCCCGGGTCTATGGATTCCGCGGTGACGCAGATAAGACCTTTGAATGGCTCGATTACGCGCTGGAAGAAAACAACTACTATCCAACATTCATATTGGCCGAAACAGCATTCCACAGCGTCCATTCAGATCCGCGCTGGGAGCTCTTCCTCGAGAAGCTGGACCTCCTTGAATACTGGCGTGAAATGACGCCGGACTGAGGACACTAGGAGGCAACTCATTCGAAAATGGGATCTGACCCCATTTTCTGGTTATTTTGGCATTGGCCGACCTGGCAGGTAGGCTTATTGCAAGAGTGGACTTAGAGAAGCCAGCCTTTGTCTTTATTCGACGAACTCAAGCGACGTAAGGTATTCCGGGTAGTCATCGGCTACATCGTTGGGGCGTGGGTGATTGCCCAGGCGGCGGACCTTGTTGCCAGCATTTATCTTGCCCCGGCGTGGGTGATGCAAATGATCTTCACCGTGCTGGTGGTCGGCCTGCCCATTTCGTTAGTCCTGGCCTGGGCGTTCGATCTGACACCTGAAGGGATCATTCGGGCTCAAAACGAAGATACGAATCAACCGGCGCTTAGCAACACGCAAACCTACAGTCTCCTGGGCGGAATGTTCGCCGTGGTAGCCGTGATTCTCTACCTGATATGGCCGCAGACATCGCCCCTCCCTCCCACGGCCTCCGATAATTCGATTGCTGTTCTGCCATTTGCAAATACCAGTGCGTCGGAAGAGAACGCGGAATTTTTTGCTGTTGGCATGCACGACGAACTGTTGACGCGGCTGGCGGATATCTCGGCGCTTAAGGTTATTTCCCGTACCTCGGTAATGGAATATCGCGACACGACCAAAAATATGCGACAGATCGGCGAAGAGTTGGGCGTCGTGTATTTGCTCGAAGGCCGGGTCCAGCGCGCCGGCGACAGGCTACGCATTATTATTCAGCTCATCGATGCAGCGTCTGACGCACACCTCTGGCAGGACACTTACGATCGCGAGTTGACGGCAGAGAATATATTTGCGCTTCAGGCCGAGATGGCAACATCCATCGCAACGGAATTGCACCAGGCATTGTCCCCCGAAATGACTGCAAAGCTGAATGAGCGGCCTACCCAAAATACGCGCGCGTACGACTTCTATCTGAGCGGCGATCAGTACCTGAAACGTAGGCAAGCAGAATTTGCAATACGCCAATTCGGAAGAGCTGTCGAGGAAGATCCGACATTTGCCATTGCATGGGCGGCGCTATCCAGGGCTCACAGCAGAGCGTACTGGGATGGTCTTACCCCAATTGACGTGCAACTCGATAAGGCAAGAGACGCGGCTGCGACTGCGTTTGAGTTGGAGCCAAATCTTCCGGAAGCTCACTTCGCGTTGGGATATTTCTACATGTTCGTGACTCGAGAGCATGAGAAATCGCTCGCAGAACTTGCCATTGCGGTGCGGGACATGCCTGGTTCCTCGGAAGTACAGCAGACAATAGCTGAAGTTCAGCGGCGGGTCGGAGATTTCGAGGCCTCGATTGCGACGACGGCTCGCGCCATCGAGCTTGATCCAAGAAATACTCGCCTGCTCGAACAGCAGGCTACCAGCTACGCGTTCATTTACGACGCGGACCAGTTTCATCGGCACCTCGACCGGGTCCTTGAGATCGAGCCGGACAGCGTTGCTGTACCGGCACTCAGATTGCGATATGGGCTCAGGCTGGGTGAGGACCTTGCCGAGCTACGGCTACGGGCGCAGCAAGTGGACTCGACTGTCAAAATCGGAGGCTCCTGGACTTATGACCACTGGCTGCTTGGCATTTTTGAGCGGGACTACGACGGCGTTATCAAATTCCTCGACGAATTGCCGGATGCAACCCGGCGCAGCAGTGGGAGTGCACTAGAATATGGGCGCGTCTATGAACTGACTGGCCAGCCGGAGCTGGCGCAACCGTATTTCGAAAAGGCAAGAGAGCTGCTGAAGCAGCAAGTGGCGGATCCGAGCTTGCCGGTTGCGCGATCCCGCAGACTCATGCAGCTGGCAATGGCGACGGCGGGAGCGGGGGATCTCGACGACGCCAGGCGCTTTGCTGAAGAGTCAATGGCAATGAGATTCCCCGATGAGCCCATTGTCACGAAGGTACTGCTGTACCAGGCAGCCATCGGTGTCTTCATACCCGCGGGAGATTATGACCGAGCGATTGAATTGCTGGATGAGCACTTTGCAACGCCAGTCGGTTGGACGATTGAGGGCTTGTCGCGCAATCCCCAACTTGACCCCATTCGCGACCATCCGGGCTGGTTGGCGTTGGTCGAGAAATATGAACGTTAGTTGTATCAAGAAATTTATATATAAATATCAATCAGTTGTAATAGTGAATTCAGGTTGTTCGGCATCAATTAGTGACAACACTATTTGTGCCAATAATCCCGCTATAATCAAGTGCTTCGATCGACAAACGCGGGGGTTGCAATTATCCACAAGAGTCCACGGATTGCCTGGTCTGCCCTGATTGCGAGCATATGTGGTGCTGGTGCGTTGGCGCCCATTAGTGCGATCGCGCAAGAGGAGGTCGTTAGCACGCTCGAAGAAATCGTCGCTATCGGCACGCGACGCCAGGAACGGACCGCTGTGGAAACGGCCGTGCCGGTTGATGTGTTCAATCGGCAGAATATCGACAGTGTGTCGTCCGACGACATGCTCGATATCATCCGCACGCTGGTGCCTTCATTTAATGTGCAGCGTTGGGCAATCAATGACGGCGCGACTTTTGTCCGTCCGCCAACGCTTCGCGGAATGAGTGCCGACAAGATACTGGTACTCGTCAACGGTAAGCGCCGCCACCGGGGCGCACTGGTGCAGTTGAGTGGAGATGGTGTCCACGGACCTGACCTTGCGGCAATTCCGAGTATTGCTTTGCGCTCTGTCGAGGTTCTGCGCGATGGCGCGTCGGCCATGTATGGTTCCGATGCCATTGCGGGCGTTTTCAATTTTAATCTCAGGGACGAGGCAGAAGGTGGCGAAGTTCGCCTGCAGACCGGCATGTACACCGATGGTGATGAGAGCGGCTATTTGCTGTCGCTTAACCAGGGTTTCAGCCTGGGCGAGAACGGCTTTATCAATATCAGTGCGGAATTGTCGGAGAATGAGGCGACGAGTCGCGGGACATTCTTCAATCGGGGCAGTTTTACCACTGTGGGGGCCGCTGCGACCTCGGGGTTTTTCGATCACGACATGAATCCGGCTACGCCCGACCAGGAGCGCTTCGGCCCGGACGCATTAACAGAAGTTTATGATGCGGCATCTGGCGAGTTCATAACGCTTGCCCGCGGCAGCGATGGCATACCTGACGATATCGATACCCGTTACGCGGACAATCTCCGCTTCGCCGAAGTCAGCGATAACGAGCTGGTGCAAATATGGGGCGCACCGGAGCGTCAGGCATTTAACTCATTCATCAATGCCGGCCTGGAGCTTGGTGGTGGAAGGGAGCTGTATGGCTGGATGAATTATTCTCGCAGCGATTCGGACGGCAGTTTTTTCCATCGGCCGCCGAGCGACGCCGTCCTGTCACCACTCCGCACGGAGGCAGGCGCGATATATAACCCACGTGATGTTTATCCGGCCGGCTTTACACCGCGCTTTGCCGGTGAAGTCACCGATATGGGGATCACCGCTGGCATCAGGGGTGAGTTTGACAATGGAATGTCTTACGACTTCAGTGGCCGCTGGGGCGAGAGCACGATCGAATACACAATATTTAATACGTTGAACGCGTCGCTGGGACCGGAAACGTCGACCTCGTTTCGCCCCGGTGATGTGGTTTCGGATGAGTCGGCATTGAATGCGGATTTCGTCTTGCCTGTCGATGCTGGTCTTGCCAGCGACCTCAATGTTGCTTTCGGACTTGAGTATCGTGACGAAAGTTACGAAACGGTTGCGGGTGAGCCGGCGTCGTATGAAATCGGCCCATATGCGTTTCCGGATCCGTTCAATTTCGAAATTGACGCCGAAGAGGCGGCGGCAGGCCAGAACGGTGGAAGCGTTGGCTGTTTCATTCCCGGCCCGCAGTTCAATCCTGCCGCACTGTGCCGGCCTGATGATCCCATTCACAATGTTGGCCTGATCGGCTCCAACGGTTTCCACGGCTACTTGCCAGAGTATTCGCCGAGCTATGGCAGGGACAGTTGGTCCGCCTATGTCGATCTGGAAGCAGATATCACTGACCGCTTCATGGCAACCATTGCGGGCAGGTACGAGGATTTTTCCGACTTCGGCTCAAATTTCAGCTGGCGATTCGCCGGCCGAATGCAGTTGAACGACGTATGGGTATTACGTGGGTCCGTAGGCACCGGATTCCGTGCACCGACACCGGGTCAGATTTCAAGTATCAGTGTTCAGACTGCCGCCCTGGGGAGCGAACCGATAACGAGAGGACTTTTTCCACCGGGGGATCCGGCATCGCAAGTCTTCGGCGCAGTACCCCTGCAGGATGAGACCTCAACCCAGTTCACGTTCGGTTTTGCAGTGCAACCGTCGGACTCATTTACATTGACGCTGGACTATTACTTCATTGCGCTGGACGATCGAATCTGGGTCTCGTCAAATTTCAATGTGGGTCCGGACGAGCGTGCAGAGCTCATCGCATTGGGCGCACCCGGTGCTGATCAGTTAACCACTGTCAGGTTTTTCACCAATGATATGGATACGGAGACCAGCGGTGTCGACCTGGTCGCACATTACAATGTTGACTGGAATGCAGGGAATACGCAGTTGTCGCTCGCCGCCAACTACAATGAAACCGAGGTGACCCGCAGGACCGATAGACAGAGTGATCCCGCGAACCCGGATCCGGTGTATTTCCTCAGTGATGCCGACGTGTTCCGCCTGGAGAATGGCAGCCCCGACTTGCGCGTAAATTTCACCGCGAGCCACAGCTGGGCTAATAATGTGAGCGCAACGTTGCGTGGCAATTGGTATGGCGACTACAAGTTTACCAACAGTAATTTCAGCCAGGTCCAGGACATGAGCGGGGATGTTTACTGGGATCTCGATCTGACCTGGGATGCTAATGATATTTTCAGCATCACTCTGGGCGGCAATAATATCTTCGATGCAGGCCCCGATGCACAGCCAAACTGGTTCAGGTGTTGCGGCATTGTTGCAGATACAAGCTCGGTGATGGATTGGCAGGGTCCGTATTATTACGTTCGCGGAGTTTTCAGCTGGTACTGACGAAATCGGTGATGATTCAGCTGCATGTGAAATCATCGTCACCCAATGGCTTGCAGGCATCGGCCCAGCCATAGGCACGCCAATACTCGACCAGGTTTAATTCAGTGACGAGTTCTTTGAATTCCGGCAATTGTCTGACTTCAGACATGACGGGATCCCAGATCGTGAACAGACGAATTGTGCTGGCGCGAACTTCCTGGCCTTTGACTTTCACTGCGAATTGCGGATCGTCGAAATACGCCGCCACCATTGCAATGTCGTGAAGCTTTCTTGGCCATTGCAGATTCTCATCAAGGTAAACGTCTCGCAGCATGGACAGAATTCGCTCGGGCGAATCAAACTCGGCCAGCACGGGTGCATAAAGCGTGATAGCCGCGACATTCGTTTTCAACAGCGCCTGAATGGCCGCCTTGAGCGCTTCCGTGTCGCGTTCATTGAACGCTATATCCAGATTATCCTCGGCAATGTCATTTCCCTGCCGCCAGTGGCGTCTTTCTTTGGCTTCGTCAAACCGCCCTTGAGCCAGGCTTGCGTGCCAAGACAAACCGACGGGGCGCCCGCCCATCGGCTCCAGGGCAACCGCAATAGCATATTGCTTTTGCGCGTAAGCCGTACGGCCGGCGCGTATCAGCACGTTGCCATAGGTGGACAGGTTTTGACGGTCCGCGACCAACTCTATTGCCCGCACCAAACCTTGCTCCCCGCCGACCCAGTCGAGCCGGGCGGTGCGAACCATTGCCAGCCTGGATTGAGTGGTGGCTGATTCAGGGTTGAGCTGCACTCCGTGAAGTGTGAGCGAGTAGGCCCGTTCCAAAATTTCCGATACCTGATCCGGGCTGCTGGCATCCCAGATCGTGGAAAGCGTGCGGCCGCCCAACCACGACCATGCCACCGCATAATCGGGGTCAAGCTCGATGGCTCGTTCGAGCAGGCGCATCCTCTCCTGTCCGGTCAGGTTTTGGTTTTGGGCCTGGAGATAGGCCTCGTAGGCCTCAGCATTTCGGGTGCCTGCACCTCGAAATGCGTTGATTGCACCGACCCCAAGTCTCACTCCCAGCTCCCCGGCGACCGACGTCGCGATCTCCTCCTGGATATCGAATATGTTCTCCAGTTCACGATTGTAGGATTTCGACCAGATTGTGAATCCGTCCGCCACATTAGTGAGCTGAACGGTGATTCGAACACTGCTACCTTCTTTGCGGACACTTCCCTCGAGAATCGAATCGACATTCAGGGTCTCACCGATCGTATTGCTGCCTTCTTGTGCGAACGCGATCGAGGACGTTCGACCGGCAACACGGAGACCGTCCAGCCCTTGCAACTCGAGGCGCAGTTCATCTGCGATACCGTTGCCAAAATACGCCTGATCACCGCCCGGACTAATATCCTCGAAGGGTAATACGGCAATCGAACTGTCATCGCGTGGCCAGACCACGTAGAAAATGACGGCTACAGCGACGAACAATCCGCTAACCAGAGCAAGAATGGGTTTATTGCTGACAGTCAGGCTGCCCTCAATCTCACCATTTTCTGTTCGCTCGATGCCATCGGCCGTCAGATCGAACGCCCAGGAGAGGATCAGCGAAATGGGCAGGCCCACGATCAACAAGGCAATGATCATCTGCATAGCCCAGACCGGCGCCAAGAAATTATCCGCAACCAGATCCGCCACCTGGGCAACCAGCCACGCCGCAATGACGTAGCCGATAGCTACCCGGAAAACCTTGCGTCGTTTGAGTTCGTTAAATAAGGACAAGGAACGGCTTCTTGATATGAGCAGTGATCGTTAGCCTACACTTTCGACCAGCAAACGCCCATATCATGATTGGCAGCGACGATTGATGGCGGCCTGAATGTCCGCGTGGGGCCACAAGCGGCCTCTCAGTAATCGAGAAATACAACCCCTGAGCAGCCGTCTTCGAGGGCAAATCGGACCGTTAGCCAGCCTATGTTTTCGGCTGATCAATTCCAGTCAATGCGCCGGAAAGACTAAGGGCACGCGAGCCCCTCACAATACAGGGCCACGAAAAGTTCCGAGCGAACTTTCCATTCGCCGTCAACCTGTCGCCACATTGCGGAATAATGACCACCCGTGCGAACGCCACCGTCAGGTGTCGACCAGGTACCTACCCAGGTCCCTGTCTCTGCAGCCAGCGGATACGCATCGCTCACCTCAATTGTCTCTGGCGTACGCACGTACAACACGTCCTGTCGAATCGAAAATAATTCCTGCCACGAGGCAGCCTCTTCGTCCCGACCCTGTATTAATTGACCCAGGCTGGTTGTAATTTGGTATTCGTCGTCATGAAAGGTCATGATTGCCTGGACGTCGTGCCGGGCAATCGCGTCATTGTATTGATCCCTTGCGTTGCGAATTTGATCGCTATCCGACATGCCTTGAGCGAATACCGATACGCCGACGAACAGAACCGCTGCCGCGACGACTGTGATAAATTTATTCAAGACGGTGTTCTCCCGAGGCCCGGTTAGTTCTTCTGAATTCTAATTGACGGCTGGCAATATGAATCTGCGGATCAGTGAGAATACCTCGTTTGTCTGCTCCCGGCGCCCTTCCCAACCGTGCGAGTTGATCGCTACCACCAGCTGTAACGCCGGAATCGCCATCAACCATTGCTCACCATGGCCCCATGCCGCGAAAGTCTCATACGTTTCGCCGTCGACTTCAAAATGGCCAAGCCACCATTGGTAGCCATAGCCGTTCAGCGTCCATTCCATTTCCTCTGGTTCCGCCCAGCTCATCTCGGTGTAAGGAAGCAATGAAGTGGCCACCCACTCATCGCTGATCACCTGTTGGCCGTTCCACTGGCCGTCGTTCATATACAACTGCCCAAACTTCAGAAGATCGCGACTTGTTACGTAGATACCGCGGCCAAGGTCCAGCAGTCCTGTTGGTGTTGTGAACACCTCTATCTGACTTATGCCGAGCGGCCCCAACAAATGTTGTGACCCGAAGTCGATCAGGCTGAGCGGCGCGTTGTTTTCGAGTGCCTGGCCAAGCGAAACTGTAGCCACTGTGTTGTAGGCAAACTCAGTACCTGGGTCAGCGGCCATCGGAAGATCAAGCAATCCTTTGCTGAAGTCGACATGGTTGTCGTAGAAAACGAACATTTGATTATCCGGATCGGAATACGGCGGGTCCCATTCATTCCATTCCAGTCCTGCCTGCATAGATAAGACGTCATGTAGCGTGATGTCGTCCTTCCGCTCATCCCAATTGTCGTAGTCGGGGTAGGGAAAGAGCGAAAGGTACGGCGCATCGACACCACTAAACACGCCCTGATCAATGCCAACGCCGACCAGTATGGACGCGATGCTCTTAGATACAGAAAACTGGGCATGCATCGCCGGGTCCGAATTATCGACCCATTCATCGAATTCGTTGAGCGATGCTCTGATCGTCTCGTGAAGGACCAGGCTACCCTGATGTGCAATCGCAATCGAATCAATAATCGGGAATTCTCCTTGCCGGACAGCATTCATCATCGCTTCCAGCAATGCGACGTCCATATCCAGCAACGCTGCATCTTCGACACCCCATGAGTCTCCGATCTCCGCCGGAGCTGCATAGGTGTACGTCGCGGGGCCGGGATTCGGGAAATCACCGGCTGATCCGCCGGAACCGCCGCCACACCCGGCCGCTGCCAGCATTGTCGCTACCCATATCCCGGTTCGAATCTTGCTTAACGTCGTGTTTGTGAATTTCATGTCTCTGCCTCTATCATTCCTGTTAAATAAGCAGCCGCCGAGCGGGCTGGTCGATTGGTGGATGGACAGAAGATTGAACAGAAAGTACTTAACAATCATGAGGTTTGGGACGAGTAACACCACTGTGGGACGAATGAACATGGCATCAGGATGAATCAGCAAGCGGAAAATCAGGACGGATCGAGGCTGCGCCGGCAGAGTATGCATGCCAGCTTTTGGATACTTCTGATTACCGTCCTCTGGACACTGGATACGCTCACAAAGATTCAGCTTTTGCGGCGACGCGGAATCGATCCAGACCTCTTTCCGCTGATTACAGAGCAGTTGACCAGCGCCGTCGGCGTACTGGCGATGGTCGGCTTCGTCGCCTGGTGGTTAAATCACTTCCCGATACGAAAGGCCTCGCCTGTCAGCACAATTGCGGGTCACCTCGTCGGGAGTGTTGTCTTTTCGCTGGGCCACTACACGGTAATGATCGCCCTGAGAAAACTCATGTATTTCCTGAATGGCCTGAGCTACGGCTGGCCGGCAAGTCTCATGTCTAATCTCACCTTCGAATACCAGAAAGACATCAAGATCTACATCGGTATCGTCATCGTCATCACCATTTATCGGCTTTTCCTGGGTGGCGAAAACAGGCTGCAGATCAAACCCAAGTCAAATCAGAAGATCCTCGTCCAAACCGGCAGTGGTGAAACTGTGTTGCACTATGATCAGATCGATTTCCTCGAATCGGCACGTAACTACATCGTTGTTCACGCCAACAACCGCGAGTATCTCGTTAGAAATACGATGTCTGATTTGCTGCGCAAGCTGACCGGCAAAGACTTCGTCAGATCACATCGAAGCTACGCGGTAAACCTGAACAAGGTTGAGGAGATCCGTCCCACCCAATCCGGACATGTCATCCGTGTCGCCGGCGGCAGAGAAATACCGCTCAGTCGAAACTATCGCGACGAATTCAGGCAGAAACTGGCGGAATCGGGCGAGACCTGACCAAACGGAAAAAGCAGGACGATCAGGAAATTTCGGCGAAGGTGGAGAGAAATTCGATGCCATTGCGCAATTCACGGCGATTGATGGTGGCGCGCGTCACACCAGCGTAGTCCGCGACTACCCAGCGAACTTCGTGAGTCTCGCAGTATGCCCAAAGCAATCGACCAATCTGCCAGACGTCGTCGCGTCGACCGCAATGCGGACATCCGCTTAGTTCACGACGCCGGTGCAGTGGAAAGGGAATGATATTGTCGGATACGGCTGCCATGGCTGGGATAATTACCAACGGCTAAAACTGAGACTGTGACCGGGCTCTCAACACTTACGGCAGCAGCAGTCTTTGTTCATGAATTGAGAACTGTGCCCACAAATTGCCGCAATGCAGTCTCTGCGGTATCTTCAGTCGCCTTAGTCCGGAGGATTAGACATGTCCAGAAGCACACTCCTTTTAGTACTCACCGTGTTTGCCAGCGGCACAGCTGTTGGGCAGGACGGCGAAATTTCCTGGGCTTCGATCGAAGTCGCACCGGGTATCTACATGCTTGAAGGCAGCGGCGGATT
>Ga0316204_10007770_pt1 | contig 15398 bp, 11 predicted proteins | sample 6monrhotite_MG_2_FD_205661 | JGI IMG/M metagenome (GOLD analysis project Ga0316204, IMG submission 205661) | Microbial mat bacterial communities from mineral coupon in-situ incubated in ocean water Damariscotta River, Maine, United States -... | ecosystem: Environmental > Aquatic > Marine >...
CTGGGTGGTGATTTCCGGCAAAGCAGCATGCCAGCAGATACAGAACAGGTAAATACAGAACAACCCAACAACGACTATACGAGTGGCAGTGATGAATAAAAGCAAACTATTAAGATGGGGGTTGCCCCTTGTTGTTATTGCGCTGGGCGTTGCTTTCAGCGGTATGATCCGTAACTCACGCCCGGAAACTGCACTGGCGGTGCCGCAGGAATTGCCGGTTGCTGTGCGGGTTATTCAGGTGAAGAAACAAAGCTTTCGCCCCACGGTGCGCACGCAAGGCTCGGTAGGGGCCAAGCGCCGGATTGAACTGGTTTCAGAGGTGGCAGGAAAAATTGTTGGCGTGGCAGATACCTTTGCTGTTGGCGGTTTTTTTGAAGAAGATGACCTACTGGTTGAGGTTGATCCGCGTAATTATGAATTCGCCGTTGTGCGCGCAGCAGCGGGTGTTGAAGATGCCCGGCACAAATTGGCGCTGGAGCAAGCGGAGGCGGTACAAGCGCGAATAGACTGGCAAGATTTGGGAGACACATCACCGTCGGAACTGGTGCTGCGCAAACCCCAGCTAAAAAGCATGGAGGCCAAGCTGGCATCGGCCAAGGCTGATCTGGCCCGTGCAGAACTTGATTTGGTCCGCACACGCATCACTGCGCCTTTTGCCGGGCGACTGGAAGAAAAAAGGGTTGATATCGGCCAGTATGTTTCTCTGGGCACCAAGCTGGCGGTTATATATTCAACCAACATTGCTGAAATTGTTTTGCCAATCACTGACAGGCAGTTGGGCACGCTTGATATGCGGTCTTCTTCAGAGACAGGCAGTAACGGACCAATGGATCAGGTGGATGTTGAACTTTCGGCACTGGTGGGCGGGGTACGGCGTACCTGGACAGGCAAAATTGTGCGCACCGCCGGCACGCTCGACCCCTTAAGCCGGGTGTTGAATATTATCGTTGAAGTAGCCATGCCTTACAGGGTGGCTTCGGGCGGTGCGCCGCTGATTAACGGGATGTTTGTGGAAGCAGAAATACCGGGCCGCGCATTTAACGACGTGTTTATTATCCCCCGCACAGCGCTGGCTGATAAAGGCACGGTTGTTATTGTTGATAAAGACAGCCGTCTGCGCCGCCGGAGCGTGGAGATACTTTATACAGGCCAACAGCGTGCGGTTGTGCGCGGTTTGCAAGATGGTGATTATGTTAATATCTCGCCGCTTGATGCCATGATTGAAGGATCAAAAGCCAAATGGGATTTGGTTGCCAACCCGAAAGAAGCCGTAGAAGGTTTTGCGGCGGGTGAAAGGCAAAACCCATGAACCGGATGATCAAATGGTTTGCTGAAAACCCGGTGGCTGCAAACCTGATGATGGCGGCCATTATTATGGGTGGGCTCTTTAGCCTGCCAACGCTTGACCGGGAAATCATGCCTTCCATTCCGTCACAAATGGTGGAGGTGTCGGTGCTGTATCCGGGTGCTGACCCCACCGAGGTGGAAGACCGGATTTGCATCCGCATTGAAGAAGCCATTCAGGATATTGAAGGCATTATCAATTTGCATGCAACGGCCACAGAAGGCTTGGGCTCTGTGCGCGCCGAGATAGAATCCAGCTACGACCTGCAAAAGGTTTTGAACGAAATTAAATCCCGCGTAGATGCAATCAACACCTTTCCCCAGCTGGGAGAACGCCCAACCGTGAAGGAAATTAAATTCCGCGAACGGGTGGTAGAGGTTGCCGTAATGGCGAACACCGATGAACGCTCGTTGAAAACCATCGCCGAAAAAGTACGGGATGATCTGGCCGCTTTGCCGGGTGTTGATTTTGCCGAAACAAAAGGCACGCGCCGCTACGAGGTGGGTATTGAGGTTTCCGAGGTTGGCTTGCGCCGGTACGGCATTACCTTTGATCAGGTGGTAGAGGCCATTCGCAAAACATCGCTGAATATGTCAGCGGGCACTATCAAGGCCGACGCAGGCAATATTGTGCTGCGCACCAGAAGCCAAGCCTATAACACCGCTGACTTTGAAACCATCACCCTGTTGGCGCAGGCAAACGGCACGCGCATTACGCTGGGTGATGTGGCCACTGTTGTTGACGGCTTTGAAGAAGACGAAGTTTTAGCCCGCTTTAATAACCGGCCCGCTGTACTAATTGATGTCTTATTGGTAAGCGACCCGGATGTGGTGGATGTTACCAAATCAGTGCGTGAGTATATCGCCGATAGTCACAAAATTCTGCCGCCGGGTGTTGACCTGGTTTCGTGGTTGGACCTTTCCTACACCTATCAGGGCCGCGTTGATATTTTGCTTTCAAACGGGGCTGGCGGTTTGGTGCTGGTGTTCACTCTGCTGATGCTGTTTCTGCGCCCGGCCATTGCTTTCTGGGTTTGCGCCGGCATTGTGGTTTCGTTCCTTGGGGCGTTGTGGCTTTTGCCACAAACCGGTGTATCGCTGAATATGCTAACGCTGTTTGCCTTTATTTTGGTGCTGGGCATTGTGGTGGATGATGCCATCATAATCGGTGAAGGTGTTCATGCGCGCCAAGAGGACGGCCTGAAGGGGTTGGACGCAGCCGTTGAAGGCGCAACCAGCATGTCAAAGCCTGTGATATTTGCAGCGCTTACCACCATGATTGCCTTCTCGCCGATTCTGTTTCTGGACGGTGTGGCGGCGTCGGTGATGCGCCCCTTGCCCATTGTGGTTATTTTGGCGCTCGCGTTTTCACTGGTGGAAGCTTTTTTAATATTACCTGCGCACCTTGCAGGCATGAAACCAGCCGGGCAGGGCACCGGCCGGATAACAAAAATTCTGCGCCGGGTGCGGGCGGTGGTAAGCGGCTGGCTCACGGCTTTCACCCAGCGGTATTATCTACCGCTGCTGGATCGTACCTTCAATAACAGGCCCTTAACGCTTTCCGTTTTTGCAGCCTTTTGGCTGATTGTTTTTTCTTTTGTGCAGGGCGGCTGGCTGCGGCAGGATTTTTTCCCGTCTATTCCCAGTGATTATATTATCGCAGATATTACCCTCACGGATGGTATTGGTTTTGAACGGGCATCTGAAACCATGCGCCAGATTGAAAAAGCAGCGCTGTCGCTGCGCGGCGAATTTTCAGCAGGTGCTGAACAGAGCGGTGAAAACCCGGTTAAAAACATTCAGACCTTCGTTAAAGGCAACAGCATTCAAGTGAGCATTGACCTGCTGGCGATTAAAAACCGTTCTGCCGATATATTGGAAATCTCCCGGCGGTGGCGGGCGCTTATCGGTAATTTGGCAGACGTGAAGCAATTTGAAATGCGCTATCAAATCCGCCCGCAAAACAAACCGCTTTCTTTTGTAATAGCCAGCAATTCACGTGAAACGCTGGAGCTTGCAGCCGCTGATTTTGAAGCGGAACTGTCAAAATTTTCAGGCGTATATGATATCAATGATTCGCTGCGCTCGGCCCGGCAGGAAATTGTGCTTAATTTGCAGCCACAGGCAGAATCGCTGGGTATTTCAACACGCGATTTGGCCCGCCAGGTACGGCAAGGGTTTTTCGGGGAAGAAGCACAGCGTATTCCGCGCGGCAAAGACGATGTAAAAGTGATGGTGCGCTACCCTGCAGCAGAGCGAAAATCCATCGAAACGCTGGAAAACATGCGGGTTAGAACCGCGACCGGTGCAGAAGTACCCTTTGGTACAGTTGCCGACGCCAGTTTTGAGGCCGGATTAACATCTATCAGACGGCTGAACCGCAGGCGGGTTGTTGAAGTAACCGGAGATATCAACGGTGCCATTACCAATGCACAAGAAGTGGTGCGCAGGGTAGAGCGCGAAGTGATCCCCAAAATACAGGCCAAATACAATGATCTGGAGTTTTTGCTGGAAGGCGATCAGAAAGAAATTTCCAAATTTATTGGCGGGCTCATACGCAATACCTCCATGGCTTTCATCGCCATTTACGGACTTATTGCTGTAGCATTCCGGTCGTATGTTCAGCCGCTAATGGTGATGGTGGCGATCCCGTTTGGGTATTTGGGGTCGGTTTTGGGCCACATGGCGTTTGATCTGCCATTTTCCATGTTTTCTTTTTTAGGCGTTGTTGCCACAGCCGGAGTGGTGGTGAACGATAATCTGGTGCTGGTGGATTATATTAACCGGTTGCGGGCCAAAGGTGAAACGCTGGTGGTGGCTGTTCGCCATGCGGCAGCCAGCAGGCTTCGGCCCATACTGTTAACAACGCTAACAACCTCTATTGGTTTGATGCCTATAATTTCCGAGCAAAGCAAACAGGCGCAGTTTTTGATCCCAATGGCCATTTCGCTGGCATTTGGTGTGCTGCTATCGTCGTTTGTAACCCTGATATTGGTGCCAAACATGTATGTTTTGGTTGATGCCATGCGCAGCAGAGCTGGCAAAAGCGCGGGCGTGAAGGCTTTGGAGCCAGACCCAAAAGTCTCTGCTTAGGCTTTCAGGTGTCTTAATGTGAGGAATGGAAATTATATTCCATTTTCTGCGCATACTCGTTGAGCGTTGGCAGATACCGTTCCTTCAGTTCTTCCACAGAAAGCGCGCGGTCGATATAGCGCATGGCAAGCACAGCTAACACCCGGTCGTCTCGCATTATAGGCACCGCGATTGTGCTTGTTTTACCCGGTTCATGGGTTCTCTGCGACCGCAGGGCAACGGCAAACCCCTGTTCGCGTACTTTGTCCACAAGGTTGGAAATTGCCGTAGGGTTGTTGGCAAAAGCCTGTGCCAGTTCGGCTTTGTCGCGGCGCAGGGTTTCAAGCACTATTTCGCGTTCCTGATCACCGCAGTAGGCCAAATAAATATGGCCGGACGCAGTGGATAGTATAGGCAGCGAGGTGCCTTCTTTGTAATAATCTATGGCCAGGGGACTCTCGGAATCGGTGGTGAACCTGAGCGACATATGCATATATTGCGGTGTCATTATTGAAATTGGCCAAATAACAATTTTCGCCAATTCAAGCGCCAGCGGCCTCACGGTTTCGCTTAACCAGGAATAATCATTGAAGCCGGACGACAGGTTTCGCACCCGAATGGTAAGGCAATAACGGCCATCTTTTTTACCGCGTACCAAATAGCCAGCCGCGCACAGGTTTTCCAATATTCGGTAGGTGGTTGTGCGCGGAATATCAATCTCGCGCGCCATTTCGGCAACGGTAAGCGCCTTCTTGACGTTCAGGATTTCCAGCGCCTTAAGACCGCGGTGTAATGACCGAATTGAATGCAAAATCAAGCTCCCTCACCCTGTGAATATACGGATAGCTGACCATTTTTGCAATATCAGGTCCAAATTGACCATTTAGTGGTCATATTGGTGCAGTAACAGCCTCCATTGCTTGATTAGAGCCAAAAAGCGCCGCACTCTTTTACTGATGTTGGTGGCAATGTGGAGGGCGCGCCGTGGGAAATCAGATTGGTCAATATAGTTCGGATGCAGGCACGGCGGTTTCGCTGGAGCCGGGTGATATTTGTATCGCGGCATCGTATCAGGAAGGTGAAGTGGACATTCGCCGCAATTCAGGTGCCGGACGTGTGCTGGTTCTGGATAGCGAGCTTAACCCCAAGGGGGCACTTTGGACCGGCGAAGAAGGCCTTGTGCTGGGATTGGCGTATGCACCGGATACAGCAACGCTGTATGTAAGTGATGCTTCCAGCCAAACAGTAAAGCGATTTTCTGCCAGCGGCGAGGCTTTGCCGCCGTTCCCTGCCATGCAGGGCAAGCCTTTTGGGCCTATTTCCGTTGCGGACGATGGCACTGTTGTGATCGGCGAACATATTCGTGGTGATAAGTTTCCTTTCATTGGCGGCGGTGCCATCTACAGGTTTGATGCGGCGGGCAAACAAATTGGATGCTACAGCGCAGACCATGACCCTGGAAAATTCGGTTTTCACGGTGTGACAAACATGGCGCTGTGTGAAGATGACCGTGTAGCGCTTTATATCTCGGAAACCGGTCACCGCATGATGCGCTATGATCTGGCAGCTGATACGCAAATGGAGGACCTGTTTGTACTTCCCGCTGAAGGAGAGCGCGTTACAGCCGGGTTTAGCCTGCTGGAAGACGGGACAATTTTGCTGGGGCATGTTTACGGCGTTAGCCTTTTGTCTGCCACAGGCGACATCCTGAAAGATTATGACATTGCACGGGAAAGAGGCTGGGCTGCGGTTAAGGCCACAGCCGATGGCCGTTCGTTTTTGGCGGCAAATTTCTTTACCGGCAGACTGGAAAAACGGGACATTAAAACGGGCGATATCCTTGCTGTTCTTGAAACCGACATGCCTTATAAATTGGCCTCTATTGTGGAAATTACCGATGCAACAGGTGCGTTGTGAACGGGGGGGCTGTAACTGGAAAGAATGTCTCTGTTAGCGGCATTATTCGGCGTACCAGCTTCATTGTGGCAGATGCTGATGCGGCAGCCAGTTTTTATCAGGCGATATTTGGGTGGACCCGGTTTTACGATAATGAAACCGCGGTAGACCGGCGTTTTCCGCCTAGTGCTCCGGGTGTGACACCTGCCCAAATTATCCTGCTTAAAGCAGATGATCCCTATATTGGCATGCTTGGGTTCATGGAATATTTGGACCACACCCCTGCACCAAGCGTGGACAAAGACCGTACCAAACTGGGTATGGGCGATGCACTACTGGTTATTGAAACCAATGATATGGAAGGCACTTACAAACGTGCCGGTGAGGCCGGGGCGCGGTTGGTAAGCGAACCTATTGACTGGACAGTTACAGACTATTCCGGAGAAGGGGTGATCAAGCTTGCCACTTTCTCCTTTTTTGATCCGAACGGATTGTACGTAGAAGTCAACACCAGACGCGATTGACCATAGAATGGTCGAGGCTGGAGCATTCAGTTCCGGGCCTCAAGGGATTGTGTACTGTTGATTGACAAGGGGAGTACTAATGACAGCAAACAGAACAAGTCCAGGCGAAATGCTGGTGGCGCAAGACGGCAACTATAAAACGGTGCCGCTGCGCAAAGATACTGTTTCGGTGATATCGGTACAGTCACGGGTAGTGCCGGTGGATGCTTCGGATGCGGTGCGCATGAAACGGGCCAATCTGGATCATATGCTGGACCTTGTGGACGCGGCTGCTACCTGGATGGGCCCCAAAGACCTGATCCAGTTTCACGAATTTCCCATCACCGGTTTCTCTCATATGTGGAACCGTGAAGACTTGCTGAAAGTGGCGATTGACATTCCGGGTGTTGAAACCGAGGAACTTGGCAAACGCGCTAAACGCTATGGCAGTTATATTGTTTTTGGGTCTTACGCCAAAGACCCTGACTGGCCTGATCATGTTTTGTCTATCACCACGATTATCGGGCCTGACGGCAACATTGTGGACAAACATTGGAAGCTGCGCAACCTTAAGGGAGTGTTCGCAGGTTTTGAGGTGATCACCACCACCATTTTTGATGTGATGGATCAATTTGTTGAAATGTATGGCCGTGATGCTGTTATTCCGGTTACGCGCACCGACATTGGCAATTTGGCAACCACTGCAACCCAGTATGAACCGGAAATAATTCGCAGCTACGCCCTGAAGGGTGCTGAAATTATGCTACGCGCAGCCACCAGCGGCGCTGACCCAATCGATGTACGTGCGGGGGCGATGCATAATAATATGTATACAACGTTGGTGAATAATTCGATCAGCCGAAATCCGGGGCCGTTTTTTGAAGATGTGCGCGCTGGCGGCACTGCCATTTACGGGCCGAAAGGCGAGGAGCTGGAAAGCGCCAACAGTGTGAATGAAACCGGCGTTATGGCGCGCATTCCCATTGCGGAATTCCGCAGAAGCCGACGGTTGCCGCGTCTTCATCCGGTTTTATACGCCGATCTTTATAGCCAGTATAAAGAGGCTTACCCACCAAATTTAATGTCCAGCGACCTGCCAAACGATGGCTTTTCCGCAGCGAAATTCCTTAAAGACAAGAGCGTATGGGGATAAATGTGAAAGACGCGGTAAATACCGGCGGGTTGATCCCTGAAGTTCAGACATTTCTGAACAAGCCACACGGCCACTATATTGGTGGCCGGTGGGTGTCGGGCGAAACCGGTGCATTGATTGATGTGAAATCTCCGGGAACGGGGCAGCGTGTTGCACAGGTTGCTGCAGCTTCTGCTGCAGATGTAGACAAGGCGGTTGTTGCCGCGCGTGCTGCGTTTGACGGTGGCCTCTGGCCAGCATTGGTGCCTGCCGACCGGGCACGGTTAATGTTCCGGCTTGCAGACCTGATTGAACAGCACGCGGCGACCCTTAGCCAATTGGAAACAATTGACAGCGGTATTCCGCTCAGCACCATGAAGCTGATTGGTATCAAGTTGGCTGCAGACCAAATGCGGTATTTCGCCGGCTGGGTTACCAAGCTGGACGGTGATACCATCAGCAACAGCCGCCCTCGCGCTGAAGGGCGGGGCTATCTTACCTATACGGTGAAAGAACCGGTGGGTGTTGTTGGTCAGATTATACCGTGGAACTTCCCTTTTGGTATGGCAATTCAGAAGTTGGCGCCTGCGCTGGCGACGGGCTGTACCATTGTGATGAAGCCTGCCGAAGAAACGCCGTTAACAGCGCTTTATCTGGCTGACCTGGTGGATAAAGCAGGTTTTCCGGCGGGTGTTTTTAATCTGGTAAACGGATATGGCCGCATCACGGGCTCTGCCATCGCCAATCACGGGGATATCGACAAGGTTGCCTTTACTGGCTCAACGGATGTGGGCAAAGAAATTATCTCTGCCGCGACCGGGAACCTGAAGAAAATTACGTTGGAACTGGGCGGAAAATCACCTGTTATTCTTATGCCTGACGCCAATTTGGAGGAAGCTCTTCCGGCTGCTGCGCGTGCTATCTTTTTTCTCGCCGGGCAGAACTGCATGGCTGGGTCACGCTTGCTTGTGCACGCCGATATTTACGATGAAGTACTTGAAGGGCTGGATAAAATTGCAAGCGCGCTTTCTGTGGGAAGTGATTTCTCCGGGGACAGCTTCGGTGATGCCTACGACGTAGGGCCTTTGATTTCAGAGCGCCACATGCAGCGGGTGCTTTCCTATATTGATATCGGGCTGGGCGAAGGGGCACGGCTGTTAACTGGCGGCAAGAAGATTAAAGATGTGCCGGGATATTTTGTTAAGCCAACAATCTTCTGTGATTGCACCAGCGACATGCAGATTGTGCGCAGTGAAATATTTGGCCCGGTGCTGACCGTGCAAAAATTTGAAACAACCGACCTGAACGCGATTGCCGCTATGGCCAATGATACAGACTACGGCCTTTCAGCCAGTATCTGGACCGCCGACATAGCAAAAGCACATCTGCTGGCAGGGAAAATTAAATCAGGCCAGGTGGGCATTAACGTGCATGCCGCCATTGATACAGCCGTGCCGTTTGGTGGTTTTAAGCAATCTGGGTGGGGGCGTGAATTTGGCCGTGAAGGGCTGGAACCGTACCTGCAAACCAAAGCCGTAACCGTGTATTTGTAAAGAGGAACTGATGGCAGACAGCACCATAGATCAATCAGCCGCGATGCCGCCGCCCGGTGAGGGCGGTATTAAGTTCGGGCCGGTCTATCTGGAAGAGGGCGTTACCAAATGGAACGCGCGCGCCTATCTGTTTTCGGCTTTTTGGACCATTGGTTTTCTTTCTTTCATCAGCTTTTTGCAAAATTATGTGTTGAAAGTGCATCTTGGTATTCCTGCCGACGAAATGGGCCGCTCAATCGGCACGCTTTCTTTTGTTGGTGAAATTGCGCTGATCACTGTATCGCCATTTTTTGGGTCTCTTTCTGATAAAATTGGCCGCCGGCCAATCTATGCCCTCGGTTTCGTTTGGATCGGTGCCGGTTTTGCGCTGTACCCTCTGGCGACAAGCTTTAACATGCTGTTGATGTTCAAGGCCTTCTTGGGTGTGGGCGCGGCGGCACTTGGCGGCATGATGGCCACGGTACTTTCAGATTATCCACAAAACCGGTCTCGTGGTCTGATGGCAGCCATGAGTGGCTGGGCTAACGGCCTGGGCGCGTTGATGATGATCTTGTTCCTCAGTAAATTGCCAGCCTATTTCGGTTCGCAGGGTGCTTCTGACAAAATGGCCGGCAGCTATACCTTTTGGGTTGTGACCATGCTGTGTCTCGTTACGGCCTATGTGTGTTTCAAGGGTTTGAAGCCGGGCAAGCCGGGCAAAACCAAAGACCGCGCCAAGGTGCGTGAACTGGTTAAAGAAGGCTATGTTGCCGCGCGCGGCAATCCGCGCATTATGCTGGCGTACAGCGAAAGCTTTATTGCCCGTGGTGACCTGTTGATGATTGGCACATTCCTTTCAGCCTGGCTTATTCAAGCGGGCATAGAAAATGGTTTGGCGGCACCTGAAGCCACAAGCACTGCGGGCCGCCTTGGCGGATTGGTGCAGGGTGTTACGCTGCTTTGGGCTCCGATATTTGGTATTATTCTTGACCGATTTGACCGGGTTAGTGTGATGGTATTTGCCATGCTGCTTGCCACCATTGGCTATGCAAGCATTGGCCTTACCGCAGACCCCACATCCGCGGCAGCGGTCCCCGCGTTAGTGATGCTGGGGATTGGTGAATTTTCCGCCATTATGGCAGGGCAGGCGCTGGTGGCACAGGAAGCTCCGGTTAATGAGCGCGGTTCAGTGCTTGGGCTTTTTGCCTTTAGCGGCGCGCTTGGCCTTTTGACCCTTAGTTTAATCGGCGGACGGTTGTTTGATTTTGTTGGCCCAGGTGCCCCGTTTGTGTTTGTCGCGGGGGTGAATGCCCTGATTATGGTGATCGCCCTGCTTGTACGTTTGAAAACCGGCTATCAGTCACCAAAAAAGATGAGCGGTGATGTATAAATTTGAGAAAATAAATACTGCTATTAAGAATCATTTGCAACAAAATGAAAAGATGATTAGCGTTGCAAAATTAAAAGAACATCCGGCGCGCTCGCGGCGCACCTCAAAAGCAGGTGCTGCAAAACCGGCGCGCTTGCCTGTAATCGTAATCCCATTTGACCGGGCATCAGACCCGGTAACTGGCCAGAAAAACAGAGAGGATAATCTGCATGTTTCGTATTTTTAGTAAACCGCCCCTTGTTGGCGTGATCGCTTTTATGGCGGTGTTAGCGGTGCAGCCGCTGGGTCATATCATTATGATCCTGATGGAAAAACTGCTGGTTGGCGGCAAAACCTGGTATTCACCAATATTCGACACGCCCCCTGTTATTCCTGAGGGCTTTGAAAATTTTTCTATCCTTGAAAATAACATATATTGGTCAGCCTTTGGTATGGGGCTGGTTGGGTTGGCAATTATCTATTGGGGTGTTCGCCGCAATACGGAAATTGCCGGTACCTGGGCAGGCTTCGTTGGTTCCACGCTTTTGTGGACAGGCTGGGTGGAGTTTTCCATCCATTTCCATTCCCGTTACTACGGCGTAAAGGCGCTGTGTGCGCCGGGTGAGTGGGCCTATGCCTGCGCTGAAAACCCAGCAACAAAACCTGAATATTTTCTTATGCAGGGGTCAGTTGGCTTCATGATTATGATCATGGTGTTCTTTGTGTTTAACAAGGAAAGCCGGTGCAACATGTTCCGCTGGATGCACCGGAATTTTAAAATGAAGGTAGGCGCGCCGTCACGGGGATTAACGCGTAACTTTGCAAACATCGTTGCCATCGAAACACTCACAATCCTGTGGTTCTTCTATGTATTCCTGATGTTCATTTATGATGAAACCATCTTCGGTGAACACCACTGGTTTACTTATGCCTGTTTTGTAGGGTTTGGCGCATGGTCGCTGTATCTGATGCAACGATTGATCCGCTACAAGCGAGTAACCAGCGCCCTTCGCTATGCCATTCCAACAGCGATTATCTTTTGGAACACGATTGAAATTATGGGCCGGTGGGACTGGTTCAAGGAATTCTGGATCCATCCGCTGGAATATAAGCTGGAAGCTGCACTGGTGTTTGTTGCTGTTGTGGTCTTCCTAGTTATCAGCGTGCAATCCGCCCGCGATAAAGACAAACAGATTACCTAACGGGAGATATGGTATGAAGATATTTAGTAAAACAAGCATACTTGCACTTACGGCGGCTTTGGCCGTATCGGGTGCAACATATGCGGTTGATAATCATAAGGCTGACGGTACAGATTATTCTGTTGTTACGCCTAAAAAAGCACATGAAATGGAGTTGCCAACGTGGCAAATCCCCAACATGCCGGAATCTGCCGAGGCCTATTACGGCCCCGACAGCTATCATGTAATTGCCCAAACACAAGATCCTGACGCGCTTAGACCGTCACACGAAAAAGCAGCGGGCGGCGCATTAACCTGGATTTTCACCGATGATGGTAAAACCAGCTGGCGGGTGAACGATCACGGGCAGGATGCATGTTCTTATATTATGCCAGACGGCAAGCGCGTGGTTTACACTTCAACACGCGATAATATGGATATGCCTGTAGGCAACTGGTCGGACGAAAAAGAATATCCACAAGGTGCAGAACTTTACATTGCCGATGTAGACGGATCTAACGTGATCCGGCTAACAGACAATGACGTTTATGACGCTGAAGTATCGGTTAGCCCGGACGGAAAACGCATTGTCTTCACACGCCAAATTGATGGCATGCTTGATGTGTGGATGATGAATTCAGATGGTACGAACGAGCACCAGCTTACGTTCACGCCTGATTTTCAGGAAGGCGCGCCTTTCTTCTTGCCGGATAACAAAACCGTAACCATGCGGGCATGGAAGCGTTCAGAATACGGCAAGGTTCGTCCAACACCGATGACAGTGTTCACTCTGGATACCGATAACGGCGAAATCATCCCGCGTACAAAAGACAACTGGATGAACTGGGCTCCGTTCCCAACACCGGACGGCAAGCATTTTGTGTTTGTGCGACCACTGCTGGATAACCCGCGGAACTGGGAAGTGTTTTTGGGCAGTATCGACGGCGGCGATCCGGTGCGTTTGACCTATAATGAAAGCTTTGATGGCTTCCCGTCTGTATCGCCAGACGGTACCAAAATGCTGTTCACGCGCAGCATGGGTAAAGGGTTTATGTCTGACCTGTTTACGCTGGTGATGGATATTTCATCACTGGGGGTTGGACCAAGTGAAGGTGACGAATGAGTTGAGTATCTGAGATAATTTGGCGTTGGACGAAGGGACGCGGACAACGCCAAATCGGGCTTGCGGGATATTAATCAGGAGGGGAACTGAGATGACAAAACATTATGCACATAATTTAAAAGCAAGGTTTTTGAGTACAGCAGCCATCGCACTGACATTTTCGGTATGCGGCGGTACTGCATACGGCGTTCAAGAAGCCGTAGACGACAAATTTTCACTTGAAGAAATTGTTGTTACTGCACGCAAAAAGAAAGAAAATATTCAAGAAGCCCCGCTGTCTGTATCAGCGTTTACAAAAAATATGCTGGAAGCGGCAAATATTAAATCACTTGATGAGGTTGCCAAATTCACACCAGGGTTTTCGTTCGATGATGAATTTGGTCGCTCAGCCAGTAACCGTCCGGTTATCCGCGGGCAATCAACCATTCTGGGTGCCTCCGGTGTATCTACATTCATTGACGGAGTATTGATCGGCGGCTCTTCGCTTGATTATGATCTGGGCGATGTTGAGCGCATTGAGATTATCAAAGGGCCTCAGTCTGCTCTTTATGGCCGTAATACCTACTCGGGTGCGATTAACATCATTACCAAATCACCCACGGATGAAGTATCCGGCAATTTGAAGGTTGAGAAAGCCGGGTTTGACCAGTGGGATATTGGGGGCTCTATTCGCGGGCCTATTAGTGATACTGTTTCCGGTAGCCTCACTGGCCGTTATTATTCACGCGGCGGGCCTTTCCTGAACACGTTTGATGGCACGGACGTTGGCCAGCAGGAAAGCAAATCGCTGTCGGGTGTTCTTTATTTCAAGCCAAATGACGATCTTGATATCCGCGCCCGTGTGCGCTGGTCTCAGCTGGATGATGATCAGCCCCGTCTGTTCAGAACCGAACCAGAAGACAACAATTGCTTTTTCGATAATGGCGGCGCGTATCTTGGTAACGGCCGGTATTTCTGCGGTGAACTAACCGAGCAGCCCATTGCAATTGATGACGTAAGGCTTTTGGACCAGAAGGGCTTTGATAAAAACACAACCTGGGATACCAGTCTGAAAATTGATTACAAGCTTTCTGAAAACTGGGATCTTAGCTTTATCAATGGCTATAATAGCTCGTCCTCTTCTGGCCAAGGTGATTTCGGTTATAGCGCAGAATCACTGTCGCCGTTTTCCGTATATATCGGACCGGTTTTCCCGTTGTTTGGCCCATATTTCTTCCATGCTTTTGTAACAGCTGGCCCTGTGGCTGATTTTGCAGCAGCGTTTGAAGGTGAAAGCTCGGACTATTCCAGTGAACTTCGTTTGTCTTATACCGGCGAAAAATGGCACGGGATGCTGGGTGGCTATTATTATAGCAGCGACAGCACCAATCAGGGCGCCCGTTCGGTACCATCTGGTTTCGCATCTATTGTAGAAGAAGCCTATAATGAAAATATCACCAGAATGACGGCTCAGTGTGCCGCCCATGCGGGTGATGCGTTTGCGCCTTGTTTCTCTGTGCCGGGGTTCGATTCAATCCTGAATTTTGGTGACGAACTGGAAGATCTACAATTTTTTGCTGATGACACGCTTCTTAAAACAGAGCGTAAAAACGTAGCGATATTCGGCACGGCTTCCTTTGATTTAACCGAGGACTTCACACTCACAGCTGAAGGGCGGTATGCCAGCGAGAAGGTCACATCCAGAACTGACCGTGCGTCTGTAATTTATGATTATCTCGGTACGCAAACAGGTACAGATTCAAGTCCGCGAACTGTTCGCTCGGCCACGTTTAATGATTTCAACCCTCGTTTTACAGCCAGCTATAAAGCGTCTGAAACTGTGAACTTTTACGCAGTGGCGGCTCGCGGTAACAAGCCGGGTGGTTTCAACAGTACACTTGTTGAAGAACTGGGCATTAGCGAATTTGATGAAGAAAGCGTGTGGAGCTTTGAGGTAGGTATAAAATCAACCTTCCTTGACCGTCGGTTGATCTTCAATGTTGCAGCATTCCGCAATACCATTGATGGATATCAGCTCACAGAATCAGTGGTTATTCCGAGTACCAATACAACCACTACGGTTACTACCAATACCGGCAGGGTTCGCATTAAGGGTGTTGAGATTGAGATGGTGTTTGCGCCAGAAGCGATCCCAGGGCTTGTCTTCAATGCCAACTATGCTCTCTCTGATAGTGAGATTTTGGAAGGTACTGACATTAACGAAGGCAAGTTGCTGGATGTGCAGGACGATGGCCGCTTGAATTGCA
>Ga0316204_10007771_pt1 | contig 15398 bp, 18 predicted proteins | sample 6monrhotite_MG_2_FD_205661 | JGI IMG/M metagenome (GOLD analysis project Ga0316204, IMG submission 205661) | Microbial mat bacterial communities from mineral coupon in-situ incubated in ocean water Damariscotta River, Maine, United States -... | ecosystem: Environmental > Aquatic > Marine >...
TGGCGATAGTCAGAACCTGCGTATTTATCCTGGTTTAGGTCTTCGTTTTATACATAAACGAATTTTTAACACCGTGTTTCGGGTCGACTATGGACATGGTGTTACCCAAGATGCGACCCGAGGTTTTGTGTTTGGAATTGGACAATATTTTTAGTGTTATTTGATCACAATAGTACCTTTTAGTTGAATTTCATCCGCAATAGCGTTTTCCTTTATTTTTTCGAAAACAGATGGTGAATTGTAGGTGATACCATAGTCAATACGGTTCATACGATGATTCAAAATCAAAGTTATCACTCCGTTTTCGAGACTTGCTTGTATGGGTATTTTTTCAGTCTGTGTTTTATCTTTTATGGTCATATTGCCTTTAAAATGAGTGTCAACGCCAACAACGAAGGGTTGACTTAGTTCGTAAATAGCCTCTGGATATTTTTTTACATGGAAGAAATCTTTCTCTTTTAGATGCTTCTTGAGTTGTTTGTTTTCTTGATCCAGTGATTTCATGTCGATAGTTACCTTGAGGTTAAGCAAGGTATTGCCATCTAGTGTGGCTTGAATATCTTTAATTTGTAATGTGCCCTCAGGAGCGTATCCACCAACGGCTGCTTTTCCTCCCCATGAAATGGTTTGTGAATTAGTATTCGATTGGTTTTTTTGACCGCATGCGGTAAGAGTACATAAGATGAATAAACATGTGATGATCGTTTTCATAGTGATTTAATTTAAAAGATTAGAAGTAGTGTAAATGGTTTCATATCCGCAAACGGTTTCTCCGTCTGAGGTTCTGCCAATAAAATACCAGAGAGCCCATCCGCCAAAAAGTTGAGAATCGATACGCCAGTTGTCTTCCCATGTATATGGAGCACCTTGAAGTAGTTTCTGCTTTTTTGTGCCAAAGGTTTTGTCTAGTTCCTTAAGAGGATAAGACTTCCGTAAATTCCACTGATCGTTATAATAGAGATATGCTCCGTATTCGATGATTTGAATGTCGCTGCGTTTACTTAAAACTGAAGTCGTGTGTTTCCAATAGTATCGATCTTTGATTTTGATAGGGTCGTTTACCTTTGGGAAATGATTTACTTCAATTAAGCGAGGGAGATTCGCTAACTTCTCGGGACAACTGTCAAGGGGAGGAGTCCCATATTCAACTTGCGCAGTTGCATTGGCGCAAAGAAGAAATACGATAAATAATGTGATTGTTGATTTCATCTGTTCAGTTTTTATGATTACTGAAGTAAAGATGCATAGCAAACGATATACGAATCGTTGCGTTTTAAAAAATGAAACCTTTTAAGTAGTTTGTAAAGGTCTCAATTTCAAAAATGATACATTTAAATATCTGAACGTAAATGCTTTGGAGATTTCCCAGTGAGTTTAGAGACAGTTCGGTTAAATGACGCTTTCGAATTGAATCCTGCTTCAAAGGCCAAACTTAAGAGTGTAAATTTCTGATTTGAGTCGTCCGTTAATAATTCTTTTAATTCATTAAACCGATGCTCGTTTACGTAGTCGCTAAATTTAGTTTCTAAAACAGTTGTGAGAGTTTTTGTTACTAAATAGGGTTTGGTATCAATCGCTTTGGATAAATAAGCAACTGTTAGATCTGGGTTTTTGAATAACTTCTCTGAAGTCATTTGATAATCGATTTTTACAGCAATTTCTTGAAGTTGTTTCATTTCCTTATCGGAAGGAATATCTACTTTTTTTAACGCCTCTACATTCCGTCTTGAAAACCCTTCTAAGCCGAGCCAATAGGTAATCACCGCCATAATTATAAAGATGGGGTAGCCAAAGAAATTAAAAGCGTAATCGAAGAAAGGAAAATCGATGAGTGTTGTTAAGCTAAATAAAATTGAAAAGGCAATAAGGGTAATAACAACACGCCGAATCCAATGTATTTTTTCAGTTAACAGTTTGTAGCCAGCAACTTGAGGCGGATTTTTTAAAATACCTAGTGATTTGTATCCATAAAAAATGATTAATGCGCCGCTTATTACATACATAGTTGGATAATGCATCCAAATTATGTATCCATAATATCCAAGCCAACTTAAACTTTCGCGGGTTCCATCCCAATAAAAATTTTGCGACTTAATAAAAAAGCTCCAAATAATTTCAATACCAACCGGTAGAAAATGAATCCAATGTTTTCTTTGAAGATGGAACTTAGGATTAACATAGTGTAAGGTGAAAAAGTAGATAAGCGCACCATAAATCCAGTTAAATTCAAGAAGTACATAATACCAAGTATCGTAACGGCCAAAACCAAAAAAATGTAATATCTCTGCTATTAATCGATAAGAGAAAAAGAAAAGTATGGCCGCTAAGAAACGATTAGCCTTACGGTGGATCGTTTTTGTTCGCCATAAGATTCCGCCATAGATAAGCCCCTGCAGGGCACCAATAGCCAATAGGATAACAAGAAGAACCACTTTGGTTTCCATTTCCCTAAGATACACAAGTTGTGTTAGGAAGCAATGTTCTTTTTATAGTAGCGATATAATTCCTCATGATCTGCTCCAAAAATTTTCTTTACATAGATGGTCCAGAAATGGTATTGAAGTCGCCAAACTCCTTTTCTCTCATAGAGGCGACATGAGGTTGTAAGCTTGTTATTAATCACAACAAATTCGTTGCGTTTATAAAGTTCATTTATCAGGATATTATCCTCATAAATAATATATCGTTCGTCAAATCCGCCAATGTCTTCAAACAATTCTTTTGTAATAAACTGACTTTGATCTCCTCCTCGGCAAGCTCGCCACTTAAATTGCGTGAGCCATCCGGCTAGTCGAAGCCACCAATGTCTGCTATCGAAACACATCCTAAAACAACCTGCCTGATTCCCTTTTTGTACTTCATTCGATATGTATTCGTCAAAATTTTTAGGGGGAAAAGAATCGGCATGAAGAAAATACAAAATTTTCCCACTGGCTTTCTCGGCTCCTGCGTTCATTTGTTTTGCACGTCCCTTTTGAGCAGTGATTACCTCAATAAACGGGAGATCTTTAGAATGACTTGATTGGAATGTATTGATTTCCTGAATAGTGCTATCCTCGCTGCCTCCATCAACTATAATGATTTCCTTTACCAAATTGGCAGAAGGCTGTGTCATCAGATGAGACAAGGTCTGTCTAATAGTTTCAGCTTCGTTTAATACGGGTATAATAATCGAAATCATGTGCTAAAAATAGGAGGCTTTTTATGAAAGATCAATACCCATTATTGGTTAAGTGACCAGTCGTAATCTTTATAACTTTTTTTCGCGTTAGTATTGATGGTGGTATTCGAATATTTATTTAGAAAGTCGATTAGACTGCCATCTTGTTTAAAATCCTTAGCAAACCAAGTAAAGATTTTGGAGACCTTAATATTTGTGGCCGAAATAGAATTTCGTTGGGTATCATTTACAAATTGTTTGGCTAGAAAATCGAGTTGATCATCTACTTTGGCACTCGTAAATGCTTCATTTAGTAGTGGTGGACAGGAAAATGAAGCACAATTTATTCCGAAGTGAATTCGCGCGTCGTTCATTTTTCTCAAAATCTTATGTTCAATCTCATCTAGGTTGTACCATTTTTCTCCGAGCTTCCAAAGACGTTGGTTCCAAGGTTTGTCAATATCTTTTATACTTTTTAGAGGGAGGTTTCTCAGGATGAGATCGATGGTCATAGCGTTGTAAGCATTCATCCAATAAGCAAGTCTGTCATTTTGCGTCCATGAAGGGGTAGGCATATTACTACCGAGAGCCGTGATGTAATTTCTAAGTGCGGTTCTATTTTTTCTAAAACCTTCGTAATCGACATTACCAGCTGCTGTTACATTGGCTGTGAGCAGATCATTAAATGAAGTGTGATCAAAAACTTCGACAGGAATCGTGTTTATAGTTTGTTCCACTACAACATCCGGCTCAGTCACTTCCTGTATTTCTTCTTTTTCGATAGTTTCAATTACTACATTGGTGCGCTCTTCAACGTTTTCTTCAACTTGCTGCGTAATTTCTTTTTCAGTAGAAATCACTTCATTGGTATTATTAGTTGCAGTCACGGCTTTTTTACTAGTTCCGCATGCCGTTAAAATGAGTGCGATTATTGAAAGATAAAAGAGGTTTTTCATGTTGTTTGTTTTCGGTATTTACGAAGTTTGTTTCTTCTTGGTTTTTATAGGATATAATTCCTGAGATAAAAATTCCTTGGGGAATGTTTCATCTCCCTCAAAACCTAATTCGATGTCACGCCCATCGTGTGGTATATGACTGGTTTTGAATAGATAATCCCAAACACTCAAGGTTAGTCCAAAATTTACTCCATACTTTACATGCTTGGGTAATTTTTTAGCGTGATGCCAAATATGCATCTTCGGATTATTGAAAACATATTTTAAAACTCCATAGTCCCAACCTAAATTGGCATGGTTAATATGACCTATTGCTAGCGCGAAAAAATGTACAATGGCGACATCTTGTACCTGGAAACCACCAATAAGGGCTAGAGGGATGTAGAGTATTGATTTATAAACGACAGGTTCCATCCAGTGGTATCTAAGATGTGCAGCAAAGCCCATTTCTTTTACGCTGTGATGTACTTTATGGAAATTCCATAAAAAAGGAACCCGATGTAATAGACGGTGGGTATTCCATTGTACAAAATCTGATATCACAAAAAATACCAACAGTCCAACTCCGTAGGGTAACGCATCAACTTCAAACAATTGTAAACTAGAAAGTGGAATATTAAATTGAAGTAGCAAATTATCGAAAAACGCAGCGACTGTATTAGACAACGCGATAAGCACAATTAGATTCAATAAGAAAAAATTAAAAAACATGTAAAAGGTGTCTAACCAAAAGTCTTTGCGAAATACCTTTTGATTTTTTCGCCAAGGAAATACGAGTTCCAATATCCATACAATGAGAGAAACAAGTATGAGTCCGTAGAAATAATTCTCCCAATGAAATCGTGTAATTTCATCGAGTAAGTAATTAAAATAACCTGTATACGAGTCTTTTATTAATTGGAGGTACTCTTGCATAAGTCAGCTAAATTAGGAATCTAGGTGTTGAATCACGAACTTTCAGTCGGTATTTCCAAAAATTTCTAACATAAATGTAACCTTTTCCTTTTGGTAAGGTCTTCATATCAAAACTAACCAACAAGCCTTGAAAAATCAAAGCGACGAAATAATAATGCAAAGTGTTGCCGAAGGAGATTTAGACTCCATGAAAATACTCTTTGATAGATACCATAAATGGATTTATAATTTTTATTTCAAAATGAAGCCGGATGTAGCTTTGTGTGAAGATCTTACACAGAATGTTTTTTATAAGGTAATGCGTTACAGAAACTCTTATAAAGGTGGAAATTTTGCCTCTTGGATGTTTACCATTGCGCGGAACCTTTTTAACGATGAAATGCAAAAACACAAAAATCGAACTAGTGTTTCTTTAGATCATTTACAGGTGGTAGCCGAATCTGAAGAGGAGGATCAAAGTGAGGAAGTTAAAAGATTACATGTAGTACTTAATAAGTTGCCAATTGCTGATAAGGAACTAATTGTAATGAGTCGATTTCAAGGAATGAAATACCAGCAGATAGCAGAAGTAATTGGCAGTAATGAAATTGCAGTAAAAACAAGAATCCACCGTATTCTAAAGAAAATGCGGACCCTATATTTTCAAAAGTAGACGTTATGAAATGTTCACAAATAGAAGAAGTACTTATTCCTTATGTTGATGGAATGCTCTCTAAGGAAGAAAGCAAAGCGGTAGAAGCACATATCGATTCCTGTACTTCTTGTCAAGTACTACTCAAAGAAACGCAAACATTGTTTCTCACTATGCAAGATGTTGATGAGGTCGAGCCTGGAGCTAATGTTAGACAAAGGTTTATGACATTGTTGGAGGAAGAAAAACGCCTACAGCGACCCAATGGTTTAGGAGGAGACACCCAAAAGGAATTTCCATGGAAAACTGCCTTTCAAATTGCAGCTTCCATTGTATTGCTGCTCTCCGGCTACCTTTTCGGAAGTTTTCAAGAAGGAAAGAAAAGTGAATTTCAATTGGCTTCGTTACAAGAGGAAACCCTCGAATTGAAGCAAGATATGTTATTGGCACTCCTCGATAATAAGTCGGCAAGCAAGCGAATTCAGGCAGTAAGTTATACTTCCGAAATGGATGTTACCCCAGATATGGAAGTTATTGAGGCTCTTATTGAGCGCTTTGAATACGACGGAAATATAAATGTTCGACTAGCAGCGGCAGAAGCCTTGTCTAATTATTCAGAAAATGAAACGGTGAAAACCGCCTTTATAGCATCACTAACCAATGAAAAAAATCCAACGATACAAATTGCTGTGATACAGTTTTTAGTAAAAGTTCAGGACAAACGTGCACTAGTTCCTATGCAACAATTATTGGAGCAAACTGAGACGCCTAATTACGTAAAAGAGCAAGTGAATCAAGGATTGCAACAATTTATTTAATCAAAAAATTCATCAAACATGAAACGAATAGCAATAACAATGGCGCTTATTTTTGGGTTAACTCCCTTGATCCAGGCGCAAGATCAATTTAAACAATCACTTAGCGGTATTAAAAAAGTAAGCTTAGAGGCAAGTACCAAAATGATTGTTGAAATAACGCAAGGAAACGAACTCATTCTCGATTGGCAGAAAACTTGTGATGGCTGTGATGATAATGGTAATTACAATGATAGCCCGTATGTCCGCGAACAAGTTGACAAGAAACGAGACAAAAGAAAAGGTTTGAAGGCCATTTACGCCTCTGGGGAAGATAACACAGGATTTGGAATGCAAATGGATAGAGATGGCGAAGTACTACGAATAAAGGATCTAAAACCTATTACGCAACGTAGAAACTTTACCATTAAACTTCCAAAGGGTATCAATTTAGAAGTGAATACAAGTACATTAGGGAGTCTCGAGGTAAACGGATTTACCGATGAGCTTGAAGTAACTTCCAATGTTGGAAATGTCAAGCTTGTGGACGTAACGGGACCTATTACGGCAAGTACAAGTACGGGAAACATTGATGTTGTATTTAAAGGTGTAAACCAAAATGCTCCAATTTCCTTGCATACTGCCACAGGAGACATTGATGTTACATTGCCAAATAGCACCAAAGCGAATGTCGAAATGCGATCAACAATGGGGACCGTATACAGCAATTTCGATTTAACTAAACCACGTGAAGATGGTTTAAGGAATGTGAGTGGGCACCGTAAAATTCAAGGTGCTTTGAATAATGGAGGCGTGAAAATTTTACTGAGTTCATCCACTGGAGATATTTATTTAAGAAAGAAATCATAATCAATCAAAATCAATCAAAATGAAACATATAATCTTAGCGCTATGTTTGCTAATAGCAGCGAGCGCATTAGCTCAACGAAATGTTGAAAAACAAGAACAGATCTCTAAAAGTGAAAGCGTTTACTTGAACTTTAAGTTCGCAAACGACATCAAGGTGGAGCAATGGAATAAAAATGAAGTAAGCATTAAAGCATCGGTATATTTGGATAATGGAGAAGGTAATGATGCATTTAGCTTAAAAACCGATCGCAGCTCTGGAGTGGTTAAAATATATTCTGATTTTGGTGATTATTTCGAACAAAAACAGAAAGAACGTAAAAATTGGACTGGAAATAGAACTACCGAAATCAATTATGTGGTCTATGTACCAAAAGGCGTTTCGCTTCGAGTAAAAAGTATTTCAGGCAGCCTAGAAATGAATACATTTATTGGAGATTTGCGTACCGATCTTATTTCTGGAGATATAACACTAAAAAAGTATGACGGAGAACTTCGTTTAAAGACTGTAAGTGGTGATGTAGATGTTGTAATCGACAAGGCGCTAATTGATGCTAGTACGGTTACGGGAACAATTTACTCCGACTTAGATATTCAGCAAAATTCTAAGAAAAACTACGGAACCAATCAAATAAAAGGGTCCGTCAATAAAGGAACAGAACCACTAAAACTTAAAACTGTCTCAGGCGACATTTATATGCGAAAGGGATAGAGTTTGAATTACACCAATCAAAAAAGGCTTCATAATTATGAAGCCTTTTATTTTTTAATTACTTTTTATTAGCAGCAACCTCCTCCATCATAATGGAAAGTGCTTTCACTAATAAATATATCATCACGCCCTAAAGACGCCAAATCACCTGCTGTTTTATCACACACGGCAATCGGCTGATTTTTTAATAAGATGTGTCCTTTTTTATCATCTAAGTATTCTTCGTCTCCAAAGTAAATCGCTGCTTTTCCTGTAAAAATACATGGGCCATCTTCTGGCATAGGATCTTTAATTGCCGCAACTTCTATCGATTCGATATAGATCAATTCGTCTGTTGGGTAATTTTTCGGATCCAAAATACGATACGGTTTACGCGCTCTAATTTCGATGGTTCCAAAACCTGCATCGGTTAGTGCTTTTACGTATTCGCCAATTGGTAAACTTCCACTTAAACACAAGGCGCGCAATCTATCGTCGTTGCGAAGGGTTTCGTTCATGGGTTGCTCGCATGTAGGGTCGCTCATTACTAAACGTCCATGTGGTTTAAGAACACGGTACATTTCGGCGATAGCCTTTTTTAAATCCTCGGCCTTAAAGATGTTGAATAAACAATTTTGAGCAGCTACGTCAATAGAATTATCTTCAACTGGTAAGTTCATTGCGTCTCCCTTTTTCAAGTCGACAAATTCACTCTTAAACCAATCATTTTCGGCTTCTGCTTCCAAAAAGTTTTTTCTTGAAGCTTCTAACATTTCGTCTACAACATCGACTCCAATAACTCCGCCTTTTTGACGATTAAAATAAGAGAATTGCAACAGCTCCATTCCTCCACCAACACCTACATATAACATTTTTGGATTGTTGGTAAGGTCCCTTGCGTGCACGGTACTACCACACCCATAGTTCATCTCCTGCATTATTTTGGGAATTTTTAATCCCGGCAACTCCCATATCGGGTTTGTGGTACAGCAAAGGCCAACATCTGGTGTAAGCGCTGCCTCTTTGTATAAATCGTTCGTCGCAGTTAAATAGCTCATATTTTAATTATAATTGTTCAATCAATTCAGTGAATAAGGTAATCATATCCGGCTCTGCCTTTCCAGCCATTGCGATAATTTCCGGAATGTTTACAGGCTGTAAGTTATCTGGGTCGCATTCGTCTGTCAAAACTGACAAAGCAGATACTGGTAATTCTAAATGGTTGGCCACAATAATTTCTGGAACGGTACTCATTCCAACGGCATCTGCGCCAATAGTTCGTAAGTAACGGTATTCTGCTCTTGTTTCAAGTTGCGGTCCCACAACGCTAGCATAAACCCCTTTATGTAAATTAATTCCTTTTGTAGCGGCAATAGCTTCTAACTGGGTATTCATATTTGCGTCGTAAGGAGCACTCATATCTACGAAGCGTTCACCAAGTTTTTCGACCCCTTTAAATGCAAGAGGAGAGCCTCCTTGTAAATTGATGTGATCATCAATTAGCATAATTTCTCCCTTTTTGAAGCTACTATTTATAGCTCCACTTGCATTGCTAACAAGTAATTTTTTTATTCCCAAATTGTGCATCACTCGCACCGGGAATGTTACATCTAAAAGCGAATATCCTTCATACAAATGAAATCGTCCTTGCATAAGAACCACTTTTTTTCCAGCAAGGGTTCCGTAAATTAATTTACCCTTGTGAAATTCCACAGTGGCTGTTGGGAAGTGTGGTATATGATTGTAGCTCATCTCGGCTTCAACGTTCACTTTGTCGATAATTTGACCCAGACCCGTTCCCAAAATGATCCCGATTTCTGGCTTGTCAAATCCACGTTGTTGTAGAAACTGAGAAGATTCTTCTATAAATTTTTGCATTATGCTTGCTTTATGTGTTTTAAAAAAGGCTGAAAAGCAACTTCATCCTTGATATCTTCATAATAATCGATGTCATTCTTTTCTGGGAGTAAAAATACGCTTTCTCCTGATAAATCAGACAGGCTGCTTTCGAGAACGGTTGCCGTTCCCCACTGTTTGTTTTTAAAGAGTTCTGATTTCAATTTTTTCATTCCCAACAGATAGTAACCTCCATCTTCGGCAGGTCCTACCACAAAATCGTTTTGTCGCAGTTTGTCAAAAGCTTCCTCTAATTCAATTTGTGTAATGTCAAAAAGATCACTGCCAATAATGATAATGTTTTCAAATCCCTCTTTAAAACCATTTTCGAAGGCATGATGCATACGAACTCCGAGGTCTATTCCTTTTTGTTGCTCTTTGGAATATACGTTAGCATCCCAAATATCATTTTCCCTCACTTTTACAGAATAGTGTACTTGTTTGGTAACATCGAGTTTTTTGGTAACTGAAACAGTGTGATTGAGCAAGAACTTATAAATTTCTAAAGCCGCTTGATCGCCTATGGTCGCAGCTAAACGGGTTTTACACTTGCCCAACTCGGGATTTCTTGTGAAAATTAATAGTAAATTTTTTTGACGTTGCATGTATAAATTACTCGTGTTGATCTTTTCGTTTTTTGGTCTTTGGATAAATCTTGTTGCCCGATGATAGCCACTGACTCCATTCTTTAGAAAAGGTGTGGATATTTTCGGTTGGGTTAGACAGGCTGTCGATTACCTTATTTCCTTTATTCTTCCATTCAAAAATACCACCATAAAGGTTTTTAACATTGGTGTAACCTGCCTTTTTGAGTCTTTCTCCAACGTCTTCGGAGCGAATTCCTAATGAACAATAGACCACAATGGTCGTATTTTTATCTTCAATTTGACGTACAATATCTGCGGAATCAAATTTATCGTAACCTACGTGAATGGCAGAGGGAATTTTACTCACCATATATTCATTAATTTCTCGTGAATCCAACAAAATAATAGTGTCATGCAGTTGCATTCTCCGCGTTTCTTCAACCGAAATGTAAGGCACGCTTCGCGAATTGTAAGTGTTTAAGAGTTCTTTTAGGGATTGCTGCGCCACCGAAGGTAAAACAACAGTAAAGCTTAACACTATAAAAAATATCTTTCGCATTATTACTGGAGCATTTATTCGGTAACGGCACCTTGACAGCTACTACCGGCACCTGCCGTACAACCAAAGCAATGTTGCGAGATCACGATGTTTCTATCATTGAGGAGATCTTCATTATAGTCGCTAATGTGTTTTACTTTGCTAGCAACAGGCAATTCGAGCATTTGGTTAAAATCACAATCAAATAAATACCCATCCCAACTCACTGAAATGGTATTGGTACACATCACATTCTCAACTGCTGCCGGATTGTAGGCCTCTACCAATTGATACATGTAATCTTCATAATTTTCTGAAGCGATGAGGTAATCAAGAAATCGTGCAATTGGGAGATTGGTGATTGCAAAGAGATTGTGGAACTGAATTCCAAAATCTTCCATTAACGCTTTTTTGAAATCTTTCTCCATGCTTTCTTGATCTCCTGGAAGGAACGCACCACTCGGGTTATAAACTAAGTCTAATCTCAGTGAACTATCTGGCATTCCATACCCAACTGCGTTTAACTCTTGTAAGGCCTTTATAGACATGTCGAACACACCTTCACCTCTTTGTTTGTCGGTTTTTCCACGTGTCCAATGCGGCATACTGCTCACGACGTGAACATTGTGTTTTTTAAAGAACTCCGGAAGGTCGTAATATTTTTTATTGGCCCGAATAATTGTCAAATTACTACGAACGATAAAATCTTTAATACCTGCTTTGCTTGCTTCTTCTACGAAACGACGAAAGTTAGGATTCATTTCCGGGGCTCCCCCAGTAAGATCCAATGTGTGCGCTCCCGTATTTTTGATAACTTCTAGACATTGTTCCATGGTTTCCCAAGTCATAATTTCTTTACGATCTGGTCCAGCATCTACATGGCAATGTTCGCAAACCTGGTTGCACATATAGCCAACATTAATTTGCAGTATTTCAAGTTTTTTAGGGCGAAGCGGAAACTGATTGGTTTCCTTAATTTTTTTTGCGAAAGTTGGAAGCTCTCCATTTTGGAAAATTCCATTGGAGAGTATCTCAAGTTGACGATTAGAGTTCGCCAAGTCACTTTCACGCTTTTGTAAGGATTGTTGCTTTAATTTTCCCATATATATTACCGCCTAAGGCGGATCACTTTTTGTGTTGTTAGAGGCGAGACAGTTCCAAGTCGTTGATGTCACTTTGCCTCATTTATCCGTCTAATTTGTTCACCTTATTCATCATCATTACCCCGTGTACCAAAGTTGCCCCACTTTTAATAGCGGCACCAACATGCACTGCCTCCATCATTTCTTCTTTCGTAACTCCGCGCTGCAAGCCGTCTTTGGTATATGCATCTATACAATAAGGGCATTGTTCGGTATGCGCAACGGCCAAAGCAATAAGCGATTTCTCTCTTGCGGTAAGGGCGCCTTCTTCGAATACTTTTCCATAGTAATCAAAGAATTTGGTCCCTAATTCTTCACTCCATTCAGTAATGTTTCCAAATTTGCGAAGGTCTTTAGGATCGTAATAGGACATAATTTTTTTCTTTACGTACGTAGCCAAAGCAAGTTTGGTTTGCCTCGGAAGGGGTAAATATAAGAAGTAGTCTAATTTAAAGGTACACCCTTACGAAAGTTTTACCAAAAAAATCAATCAAATGTATAAACCAACCCAGTAGAGAAATCGTATTGCGAATTTTGAATACCTACTGCGGGGGATGCATCATAAATAAAGGTATAAGAAGTTTTAAGCGCAAAGCTTTTAAATAACTCAACAACCAGGGAAGATTGACTTGATATCCTGTAATCGTCAAACGCATTTAGCAGTGGTTGGTAATAGGTTGTACTTACAATGGTAATACGGTCAGTAGGATACATGCTAAATGATAAATACGTACTGGCTCTAAATTTACGCTGTAAAGGAGTTATGTCATCATTCAATTCTTCTTGCTCATACATGAGGAGGGTTCCCAAATAGAACTTGTATTTTTCAGAGGAAGTCACTTTAAATCGAGGTCCAGTTCCTAGTAAACCTCGAAAGTTTATTTTTGAAACCTTGTTGTATTGTAATTGACCAAAAACTTCCCAAGAAATTTTAGGATGAAATCGATTGTTGTATCGGAGGTGTGAAATACCCGAATTTGATAAATCTTCACCTTCTATTTTCAGAAAATCAAAGTCGTTTTTAAAGAGCACCAAATGTTGGTTCATTTTGTACTGAAGGTGAATATCGGTACCAAAAACGGTGAAATCATTTACATTACGTTTAAGAGCGAAGTCGGCAGCAATCGAACCAGATAAACCCGAAGTGTCCGTCACTTTTCGAAGGGACTCAACATTTAAAATTTGGCCAAAAACGGAAACATAACTTATGCACAATGCAAGGGTGATGATAAATTTCATGAGGTTAGTTGTTTCAAACAAAAATAAAAGAAAACGTCAATTTGGATTATTTCAGTTATTTTTATGGACTAACCACTCCATTATGAAGCTACTATATACTGTTATTTTATCAATTGTTTTTGTGTCATGCGTTGACAAAAACAATGATAAAACTACCGTGACTATTGAAGATTCTGAAGCTCAATTAAACTATCATGAGCCCTATCGCAATCAATTTCATTTTTCACCCGCTCAGAAATGGATGAACGATCCCAACGGACTTGTTTATCACAACGGCGTATACCATTTGTTTTATCAGTATTATCCAGATGATATTGTCTGGGGACCCATGCATTGGGGGCATGCTGTGAGTAAAGATTTGGTGCGTTGGGAGCATAAACCTATCGCTTTATTTCCAGATAAACACGGACTTATTTTTTCGGGAAGTGCCGTAGTGGATTCCGAAAATACATCTGGTTTTGGCACAAAAGAAAACCCGCCATTAGTCGCTATTTTCACATACCATCTTATGGCTGGTGAAAAAGCAGGACGTACCGATTTTCAAACCCAAGGAATTGCATACAGTTTAGATAATGGAGATACCTGGACTAAATATGAAGGTAATCCAGTGATTGGAAATGATGGAATCAAAGACTTTAGAGATCCAAAAGTATTTTGGCATGCCGAAACCGAACAATGGGTGATGGCTTTAGTGGCTGGGGATCATGTTAAACTATACCATTCGAAGGATTTAAAAAATTGGCAACTCGCCAGCGAATTTGGTCGTACTCCAGGAGCGCATGGTGGCGTTTGGGAATGCCCCGATTTATTTCCTTTAAAAGTGACGGGAGAAGATGAGGAAAAATGGGTGATGCTAGTAAGTATCAATCCAGGAGCGCCCAATGGAGGTTCTGGAACACAATACTTCGTAGGAGATTTTGACGGCACAACTTTTACTCCAACCCAAGCGCACGATTGGATTGATTATGGTCGCGATAATTATGCAGGAGTTACCTACAACAATACACCAAACGGAGAGCGTGTTTTTATTGGTTGGATGAGCAATTGGCAATATGCCCGTGACACGCCAACGGAAGTTTGGCGTAGCTCTATGACACTTCCTAGAGGCCTAAGTTTGCATAAGGAATCTGAAGGGTATATTCTGAAAAATTATCCAGTAGCGTCTATTAAATCATTGCGCAGCGAATCTTCTAATAGTCCAGAGGTAAGCAACGATGGACAGTTGTCGTTTGAAGACAATGAACTCCAGCAATCGGATATAACCTTTGAGGCAAATTTGTCTCAAGCTTTGACTGTTAGGTATCAAAATAAGGTTGGTGAAGATGTATCGATTGTCTTTGATCCATTGCAAAAAGAAATTACATTCGATCGTAAAAATTCTGGGGAAACCAAATTTTCGGAAGAATTTGCTCCATCAATTCAGAAACAGAGCTATATACCTAAAAACGAATTAGTGGAGATTAGAATACTAATGGATGCTTCGTCTATTGAAGTATATGTAGATAAAGGTAGAAACGTGTTTACCAATCAACTATTTCCATCAGAACCCTACAACGAATTAAAAATTCAAGGAGAAGCTTCATCTACAATAGAGAATTTTACTTCTCATAACCTTACTTCAATCTGGAACCATCATGAATAAAATGTTTACTTGGTCTGTGACCGTAGCCCTTGCGGGTTTTTTATTTGGTTTTGACACCATCGTAATTAGTGGTGCGGATAAACCGATTCAAGCACTTTGGGATACTTCTCCCTTATTTCACGGAACCTTCATTATGAGTATGGCCCTTTGGGGAACTGTGCTTGGTTCTTTAACTGGAGGTATTCCTACGAAAGTTTGGGGGCGCAAGAAGACACTGTTTTGGATCGGTATTTTGTTCTTTGTTTCTGCAATTGGTAGTGCCTTAGCACAGGACCCTTATTCGTTTTCTGCTTTTCGATTTATTGGCGGAGTAGGTGTAGGTGTGTCGTCAGTAGCGGCG
>Ga0316204_10007772_pt1 | contig 15398 bp, 15 predicted proteins | sample 6monrhotite_MG_2_FD_205661 | JGI IMG/M metagenome (GOLD analysis project Ga0316204, IMG submission 205661) | Microbial mat bacterial communities from mineral coupon in-situ incubated in ocean water Damariscotta River, Maine, United States -... | ecosystem: Environmental > Aquatic > Marine >...
CAAGGTAAACATACATTGCCTTCTGTTGTTCGCTATACCAAAGAAGACATTATTGTTGGTGAGACAGCGAAAGCAGCGGCTGCTGAAGATCCTTTAAATACTCTAAGCTCAATTAAAAGATATCTGGGTCGAGGCTTAAGTGATATCAAAGAGCAGGGTGGACGACGTCCATATGAGTTTGTTGATGGTGACTCAGCTGTACCTAGAATTAGAACGGTTTCGGGTGCAGTGAGTCCAGTTGAAGTTTCTGCTGAAATTTTAAAATCTCTTAAAAAACGTGCGGAAGCTTCACTGGGTGATTTGTTAACAGGAGTTGTTATTACTGTCCCTGCTTACTTTGATGATGCACAGCGCCAAGCAACGAAAGATGCTGGTAAGTTAGCGGGTTTAAATGTTCTGAGATTGTTAAACGAACCTACTGCAGCTGCTGTGGCTTATGGGCTAGATAAAGGTACTGAAGGTGTAATTGCCGTTTATGATTTAGGTGGTGGCACATTTGATATATCAATTTTACGCTTAAATAAAGGTGTTTTTGAAGTGATGGCCACAGCGGGAGATACCGCTTTAGGTGGCGATGATTTTGATTATGCACTCGTGAAATGGATAATGCAGCAAGCAGGTTTTGATGCGGAACAAAATGTCGGCCATCATCAAATGCGTAGGTTACTGCGTGATGCCTGTGCTGCTAAAGAAGCATTAACTGACAAGGCTACTGTTGAAATTAACGTTGAACTCGACGATGGTACTGTTTGGAATGGAGAGTTATCTAGGGATACTTTCAACGAACTGGTATCACCTTTAATCCAGAAGTCATTATCACCGTGTCGTCGTGCATTGCGTGATGCAGGAGTAGATGCGTCTGAAATACAATCAGTGGTTATGGTCGGTGGCTCAACGCGTGTTCCATCTGTTCGTGATAAAGTAGGTGAGTTTTTTCAACAAACGCCATTAACTGATATTAATCCTGACACGGTTGTTGCTATTGGCGCGGCTATTCAAGCTGATGTTTTAGTCGGTAATAAAGCTGACGACGAATTATTATTGTTAGATGTTATTCCTTTGTCTCTCGGATTAGAAACCATGGGCGGCTTAGTTGAAAAAGTAATTTCTCGTAATACCACTATTCCTGTTGCTCGAGCACAAGATTTCACCACCTTTAAAGATGGCCAAACAGCCATGTCTATACATGCATTACAGGGTGAACGTGAGTTAGTTAGTGATTGCCGTTCGCTGGGTAAATTTGCCTTACATGGCATACCTTCAATGGTGGCGGGTGCTGCACGTATTCGCGTGACCTTTCAAGTTGATGCCGATGGCTTGTTATCGGTTACAGCTCAAGAGCAAACTACAGGTATTGAAAGTGGCATTGAAGTGAAACCTTCTTATGGCCTTACTGATAATGAAATTGAAACAATGTTACGTGATTCAATTGAGCACGCAGAAGGTGATGTGGCTGCACGTATGTTACGTGAACAACAAGTAGAAGCTGATCGAGTTTTAGAAGCTTTGCAAGCAGCATTACTTGATGATGGTGATTTGCTTAACACTACAGAGCGAAAAGGCATTGATCAAGCTGCTAATCATTTGTTAGAACTAAGTAAAGGTCATGATATAAGAGCAATAAAAAATGCTATTTCTGAATTAGATAGCACAGCCACAGAATTTGTAGCTCGACGTATGGATGGCAGTATTAGGAAAGCACTTGCTGGGCATAACGTTGATGAATTTTAACTATATTATTTTAACTAAAAGTAAATTAAAACTATGACTAAACTAATCTTTTTACCTCATGAAGAACTTTGTCCTGAAGGTGCTGTATTTGAAGCTGAGCCTGGTACCACTATTTGTGATGCAGCCTTACAAAATGATATTCATATTGAACATGCTTGCGAAAAATCATGCGCCTGTACCACATGCCATATATATATTCGTGAAGGTTTTGATGAACTTGAAGAGTCTACTGAACTAGAAGACGATTTATTGGATCAAGCATGGGGTCTTGAGCCTGACTCACGTTTAAGCTGCCAAGCTGTGGTGGGTGATACCGATTTAGTTATTGAAATCCCTAAATACACCATCAACATGGTGTCTGAAAATCATTAATGCTAGGAGGTCAACATGTCACTGAAATGGATTGATAGTTTAGAAATAGCGATTGCCTTAGATGAAGCACATCCCGATGTAGACCCTCAATATGTTCGCTTTACCGATTTACATGACTGGGTGTGTGAATTAGAAGAATTTGATGATGAACCGCAAAATTCAGGTGAAAAAATTCTAGAAGCTATCCAAGCGGCTTGGATCGACGAGAAAGACTAAGCATTTTCGAGATAATAGCTCGATTATCAAGCGGTTGTATCAAAAGCCGCTTAATTCACTCTACAATAGCGAATATCCCTCAAAAATGGCTGAGTTTTGATTGCTTGAAACTTCGCCAGAAGATAAAATTAGCCCCTCAGATATTGAGACATAAACCCGCGAATTTTCGCGGGTTTATGCTATTTTATAGACCTACATTTAGACTTAAATTCCGGAGTAACACATGTCCCAAGAACGTACCATTTCGATTATTAAACCTGATGCAGTAGCCAAGAACGTGATTGGTGAAATTTATAGCCGTTTTGAAAAAGCAGGTTTGAAAGTCGTCGCAGCCAAAATGATGCAACTTAGTGAAGAAAAAGCAGGTGAATTCTATGCGGTACATAAAGAACGTCCATTCTATGGTGAGCTAGTCGCTTTCATGACATCAGGACCAGTTATGGTTCAAGTTCTAGAAGGTGAAGATGCGATTAATAAAAACCGTGAAGTGATGGGTGCTACAAATCCTAAAGAAGCAGCAGCGGGAACCATTCGTGCTGATTTTGCAGAATCTATTGATGAAAACGCTGTGCATGGTTCTGATGGCCCAGACACAGCTAAAGAAGAAATTGCATTTTTCTTCTCTGCTGACGAAATGTGCCCACGTTTGCGTTAAGATATGAGCACACAATTGCAGCAGCATGAAAAGGTGAACCTTCTCAATTTTGATCGGAAGGGCTTACAAGACTATTTCACCGAAATTGGTGAAAAGCCTTTTCGTGCTGCGCAGTTGTTAAAATGGATTTATCAATTTGGTATAGATGACTTCAACGAGATGAGTAATCTGAGTAAATCATTGCGCGAAAAACTAAATCAAGTTGCTGAAATAAAACTGCCAGAAATTGTGACTGAGCAACACTCAGATGATGGCACTATTAAATGGCTGTTACGCCTCGATAGTGGCAACAGCATAGAAACAGTATATATTCCTGAAAATGATCGTGGCACCTTATGTATTTCATCCCAAGTTGGTTGTGCATTGGAATGCACTTTTTGTTCAACTGCTCAGCAAGGTTTTAATCGAAACTTAACTGCAGCAGAAATTATTTCTCAAGTGGTTATCGCTAATCGTTCTCTTAAATGTATTCCACGTAACGAACGTGTGATCTCTAATGTCGTATTAATGGGCATGGGCGAGCCATTGTTGAACTTTGATAATGTGGTGAAAGCCATGAATATTATGCTAGAAGATAACGCATATGGTTTGTCTAAGAGACGAGTCACATTAAGTACCTCTGGCGTTGTTCCGGCATTAGATCGTCTTAAAGCAGTGAGTGATGTTAGTTTGGCTGTTTCATTACACGCAACGAATGATGAATTACGCAATGAGCTCGTTCCTATTAATAAGAAATATCCTATTAAAGAATTGTTAGCCGCCTGTAAACGTTATATTTCAGGTGAGACAAAACGTAAAGTGACGATTGAGTATGTATTGCTTGATGGCGTTAATGATAAACCAGAACATGCACGTGAGCTGGTAAAGCTTTTAAAAGATTTACCATGTAAGGTGAATTTAATACCCTTTAATCCTTTTCCAAACAGTGGTTACGATACCTCTAAAAAAGAGGCAATTGAGCGGTTTAAAAATATTGTTGTGAAAGGCGGTTTAATTACAACAACTCGTAAAACTCGTGGAGAAGATATTGACGCTGCATGTGGTCAATTAGCAGGTAAAGTATTAGATAAAACAAAACGCAGTGCGCGTCGTGAGGCTCAAGTTGCTTTTTCACCAGGGAGAGTTGTATGAAATTGTTATTTAAAATAACAGGTTTGTTTGCAGTACTTATTCTAACAGGCTGTTCATCAACAACAGAACTTGCTGGAGTTGATTCAAAAAAAGCATCTGCTGCAAATGCAGAGCTAGGCGTTGCCTATTTATCACGAGGCAATTATGAAGTTGCAATGAACAAACTTAAAAAAGCGCTTAGCTATGATGATGATAATGCTGATGCACATCATTATATTGCAGAACTTTATCGACGTTTGGAACAAAATGATTTAGCAAATGAGCATTTTAAAGAGGCAATAGATTTAAATGAAGAGGATTCGTCAGTAAAAAATAACTACGGTATCTTTTTATGTGGTATCGAAAAATATAAAGAAGGTTTAGCATTATTCAATCAAGTACTACTTGATCCGCTTTACAGTGATAAAGGTAAAGCGTATGAAAATATGGGCCTATGTACACAAAAGCAAGGTAACTTAAAAAAATCAGAACAATATTTTATTTCGGCCTTAAAGTTTAATGCTAATTTACCTGGCGCTTTATTAGGTATGGCGCAACTCGCATTTGATCAAGGCAAGATTGATACTGCCTCAACTTATTTGAACCGTCATAATAAAATTTCTCGGCACTCACCACAAAGCTTGTGGTTAGGGGTGTTAATTGAACGGAAAAAAGGTCGTAGCGGCCGCTCTGGAAGTTATGCTGTTTTATTGAAAGGAAGATTTCCTGATTCGAAAGAAGCTAAATGGCTGAAAAAGTTAAAAATACGTTAATCATTATTATAACTATAAACATTTAAGAATAATTATTGTGGCAAAAACTATCCAAGCAATTCGTGGCATGAATGATATCCTGCCTGAACAATCTCAATATTGGCAATATGTAGAGTCTGTTTTCCGTCAATTGATGCAATCTTATGGCTATCAAGAAATCAGAATGCCAATAGTTGAGAATACAGCGTTGTTTAAACGATCAATCGGTGAAGTAACTGATATTGTTGAAAAGGAAATGTACACCTTTGAAGATCGCAATGGTGACAGTTTAACCTTACGGCCAGAAGGTACAGCCTGTTGTGTGCGTGCAGCGATGCAACATGGCTTGCTGCATAATCAAATTCAACGCTTATGGTACACCGGTCCAATGTTTAGGCACGAGCGTCCACAAAAAGGGCGTTACCGTCAGTTTCATCAATTTGGAGTGGAAACGTTTGGTCTGGCAGGCCCCGATATTGATGCTGAGTTAATTCTAATGTCTAACCGACTTTGGCAGCGATTAGGCATGAGTGAAAATGTGGTATTGGAACTTAACTCATTGGGATCGACAGAGGCACGTAAACAATATCGCGATGTATTAGTGGACTACTTTGAATCTCATCAATCAGAGCTCGATGAAGATAGCCAGCGCCGTCTACAGACTAATCCATTACGTATTTTGGATAGTAAGAATCCTGAAATGCAAGAACTCAATGAAAACGCGCCTAAACTTATTGATCACCTTGATGAAGAATCAAAAAAAGAATTCGACGTTTTATGTAAGATGCTTGAAGAGTCCGGCGTTCAATACAAAATAAATCCAAGGCTTGTTCGTGGATTAGACTACTATAGCAAAACCGTTTTTGAATGGGTTACTGATAAATTAGGTGCACAAGGTACGGTATGTGCGGGGGGGCGATTTGATGGCCTGGTTGAGCAATTGGGTGGTAAAGCAACACCTGCAATCGGCTTTGCTTTGGGTATCGAACGTCTTATTGAGTTACTTGAAATTCCCGCAGCTTTATATGAAGAAAATAGGCTAGATGCTTATCTTGTTTTAATTGGTGACAAAGCGGTAGCCGCAGGAATGCCGTTAGCAGAAAAATGGCGAAATGAGTTTCCTGGATTAAAATTACAAGTTAATTGTGGTGGTGGCAGTATCAAAAGCCAAATGAAAAAAGCGGATAAAAGTGGTGCGTATATTGGTTTGATTTTAGGTGAAGATGAGTTAGAAAATAATGGTTTAACCGTTAAGTTCTTACGCGACAAAAAAGAACAGAAAAGTATTGGGTTTGATGAAATTATCAATCTATTAAAAAATAATAGATAAATATAGAGTTGGAGTTAAAAGTGGACGTTTACAAAACAGAAGAAGAACAAGTTCAAGCGATAAAAACATGGTGGAAGGATAATGCTTTCTCAGTCATCGCAGGTATCGTTATTGGTATATCGGTATTGGTGGGCTATCGCTATTGGACTGATTTAAATCAAACTAAAGCGCAGCAAGCTTCCGTCCTTTATAATACTATTTTGACGGAAGATAATAAAAGTAAAAATACTGAATTATTGAAAAATGAATACTCTGCAACACCTTATGCTGCACTTGCTACATTATTAGTCGCAAAAGACCTTGTGGTTGCAAATGAATATGAGAAAGCTGAGGCACAATTACTTTGGGCCATTGAGAACAGTCATGACGATGCGGTTAAACATATTGCTCAGCAGCGTTTAGCTCGTATTTATCTTAGCCAAGATAAGATATCTGAGGCCGAAAACCTTGTTAAAGGTATAAAAGCTGTCGGTTTTGATGCTGCATATAATGATATTCGTGGTGATATCTATTTTGAGAAAAAATTGTTTGTTCAAGCTAAAGAACATTATCGCTTAGCGTTATCGGCTTTATCACAAGGTGATCAACGCTATACCGTGATTAAAATGAAGTTGGATGATTTAGCTCAAAATGCCTCAACCATTACAAGTGAAGATGAAAAGGCTAATGTGAAGTGAAAATTCTTGTCATTAATCTTCTATGTTTATTCTTAATGGCATGTGGAAGTTCTCCGTCATCTGTTTTACCTCCGCTGGAATTAAAACCGTTAAAGAATGAGTTAAATATTAAACGTCAATGGATATTCACCGTTGGCCAAGGTGTGAATGAATTTTATTTGAAGCTCAAACCAGTATTTAATGGCGATACCGGTTATGTCATCGACTACAAAGGAAATTTATACTCGTTTGATAGTCAAAACGGCAAAATTTTGTGGCAAAAAGAATTAAATGTAGCAAGTTCTGGCGGTTTATCTATTTCCGATAGAACGCTTTATTTAGGAACAAGCAAAGGTCAAGTCATAGCATTAAACACCACTGATGCAAAAGAATTATGGCGTACTCAGCTTAGTAGTGAAATACTATCTGCTCCTGCTGTTTCTAAAGGTATTGTTGTAGCAAAAACCATCGATGGTCGGTTATATGGTTTAAACTCAACTACAGGTAAACAGAGTTGGATTTATGATCGTTCCGTGCCGCGTCTAACCTTACGTGGAAACAGCTCACCAATTATAAATAATGATATTGTGATTACCAGTTCAGATAACGGTAAGCTTTCAGCTTTAAGTTTAAAACAAGGTAAGTTGTTGTGGGAAACGACTATTGCTATTGCTCAAGGTCGAAATGAACTAGAACGCATTATCGATTTGGATGTTGACCCCGTTGTTATTGATGATGTGATTTATATAGCCGGTTACCAAGGTCGAGTGGCTGCTGTCAAAATCGGATCAGGGCAGTTAATATGGAACCGAGATTTTTCATCATACTCTGGTCTTTATGTGGATGCTTACCGCGTCTATATCACTGATGCTGAAGGACAAATTTGGGCTTTAAATCGTTATAACGGTTCTACTTTATGGCGGCAAGACAGTTTATTACGCCGTCAACTAACGGCACCGCAAGCTCATTCTTCTTATATTGTGGTAGGTGATTATGATGGTTACTTACATTGGATTAACCGTGAAGATGGAAAAATTCTTGCTCGTAAACGTATTAATACTATTGACGTTGAAATTGACGATGAAGAAGAACTCGACAAAGAAACTGCATTGCTCTTTAGCAAATGGAATAACATTCTTGTTACACCAGTGACAATCAACAAGTATTTACTCGCTATCGATCGCGTTGGACATCTTGAAGCATTTAGTCTAACTGATAAATAATCTTTTATATAAAAAGAAAATACACCATATGAAACCTGTAATTGCATTAGTTGGACGCCCCAATGTTGGTAAGTCTACACTGTTCAATCGTTTGACACGTTCACGTGATGCGTTGGTTGTTGATCAGCCAGGCATGACTCGTGATAGAAAATATGGTGATGGTAAGTTAGGCGAGTATCCTTACATCGTTATTGATACTGGTGGCTTGACCGGTGATGCAGAGGGTTTGGATGGTTTAATGGCTGATCAGGCATGGTTAGCCGTTGAAGAGGCCGATATTGTTTTATTTTTAACGGATGCCCATGATGGCCTTACTACTATGGATGAGGAGATTGCTAAACGTCTGCGTAATACCGGTAAAGAAATCATCTTAGTCGTTAATAAAATAGATGGTCGCCACGCTGAAGTTGTTGTGGCTGAGTTTTTTGCATTAGGTTTAGGCGAACCACGACCCATTGCTGCATCTCAAGGGAGAGGTGTAACTGCGTTAATTGAATCGACTCTTGCTGATTTGCCACCCATCGTACCTGAAGTTGGGACAATTGCAGGGATCAAAATTGCGATTGTAGGAAGGCCTAATGTTGGTAAGTCCACCTTAGTGAATCGCATAATGGGTGAAGAACGCGTGGTCGCATTTGATATGCCTGGAACAACGCGCGATAGTATTTATTTGCCTTTTGAACGTGATGGACAGCAATACACCATTATCGATACAGCGGGCGTTCGTCGACGAGGTAAAGTAAAAGAAGTGGCTGAAAAGTACAGCGTTATAAAAGCATTGCAAGCGATACAAGATGCTAACGTTGTCATTATGGTTTTAGATGCTCAAGATACCATTAGTGAACAAGATGTGACATTGCTCGGTTATATTATGGATGCAGGGCGAGCTTTAGTCATTTCCATTAACAAGTGGGATGGACTGGATGATGAGCAAAAAGAAAAAATAAAAACTGAACTTGATTATAAACTGCCGTTTTTAAGTTTTGCTAAGAAAAAATATATATCGGCCTTGCACGGTACTGGAGTGGGTGATCTGTTTGGTTATGTGAAAACCGCATACGACTCTGCAATGGCTGAATTCTCGACACCTAAATTGACTCGCTTATTAGAGTATTTAATTCAACAGCATCAACCACCAATTGTTAAAGGCCATAGAATCAAGCTTCGTTACGCTCATCAGGGCGGTAAAAATCCACCGATTATCGTTATTCACGGTAATCAAACTGCAAATGTGCCGGACAGTTATCGTCGCTACTTGTTTAATTCATTTTTAAAGCGGCTTAATTTACACGGTACGCCAATTAGAATTGAATTTAAAACCGGTGATAATCCTTATAAGGATAAGAAGAACAAACTCACATCACGCCAACAAAGTAAGCGTCGACGTATGATGAAACATGTTAAATAATTTGACGGTATGTTTTTAATGACATTGATGCGGTAACAAAGCCGTCGTTTTACCTGATAAGTAATAGGCAAATAAACCTATCCACTCTTTTATTCCCGTTTTTAATAATGACAAATTAGAAGCCAGATTAAAGTCAATCCGCAATAATTCTCCTTTCATTGTTTGATGATCGACAGGGTAGGGAATAACTGGCCATTGTTGTTGACAAAAGATTCCTACAGAACGAGGCATATGCCAGCTCGTCGTAATTAAAATCCAATTTTCACTTTTATTCGGTTGAATAAGTTTTTTGCTATAACTCACATTTTCATATGTGTTACGTGACTCACGTTCAAAAATAATATTTGCGCTATCTAAACCCTGCTGTTCGTAAAGCATCTTTGCTACATCAGCACCTTTAGAATTTTGATCCAGCAAGCTTCCAGTGCCTCCAGTAAAAACATGTTTGGCACTAGGATGTTGTTTAATTAGCTGCATAAAGGCTAAATTACGTTCCGCTGCCGCTCCTAATTCTGGTTGCTGCCATAAGTCAGAACGTTTTGTATCTTCTGCACCACTTAAGACGATAATACCATCAATATTCACAGGTAATGTAGGATTAGTCTGAAAACGATTTTCTAGCGGAAAGAGTAACCATTCACCAATAGGGAAAAAAGATATTAGAACTATAGCTATGCTCACTATAGAAAGACTTATTTTAGCTGCGCGGTATTTTTCTTTTAATATTAAGAAAAGTGAAACTAATATTAAAATAAGTAAAAAACTGTCTGGTGAAAGAATAAACCAGATAATTTTTGAAAAAATAAAAAAAAGTGAATCCATAATTTTTGTTAATCAACTTTGGTTAAAGAGCTTCTCCAATCAGGGTTGGGCTTATCTTGTTTGATTTTTATACGTTGACCTAACTCATTTTCATACCAGCCTTCGCTAAATTCTAATGGTTCGACACTATAACCCCACCATGCTCCGTCTGCATCTTGCGCTTGCCATTTAACCCAGGTAGGGATGGATGATAATTTTATATCATTCATGTTTAATAAATAATTTTGGATCAACTTTTGTGTTATTTAAGCTCACGACCCAGTGCAAATGTGGGCCACTTACACGTCCTGTCATACCCACTGTCCCAATTTGTTGACCTTGCTCTAATCTTTGTCCTGCTTTAACTTGTATCTTGTTTAAGTGGCAATACATGGTGACAAGTCCCTGTCCATGATCGAGAAAGACAGTATTGCCGGTGAAAAAATATGAACCTGTTCGTATCACTGTCGCTTTAGCTGGAGAGGTGATAGCTGTCCCTGTGGGCGCAGCAATGTCTAAGCCTGTATGACGTCTAATACGTTTTTGATTGTTATAAATACGCTTCAAGCCAAAAATGCTACTAAAACGACCTTCTACAGGGGCTAAAAATTTTGTTGTTATATCATCATTTTCCGACCAGGTTTTTAATGCTGCTAGCATAAGAGGTTTTTCTTTATAGTGGCGCTCAATATCTTTTTTGCTTGGAGAGACCATACGTTTATTTTTAATGGTGATATGACGTGTCTCGTATTCTTTAGCATTAACTGTGAAGTATTTTTTCTTCGTTATCTCATTTTTACTTACAATGCTAACGCTAAATTTCCCTGGTTTTGTTTTAAGAGGAATACCAACAAGAGCTAACCATTTTGTTTTATTTTGTATTGTTAAGACACGTTTTTTTTGAAAATAGACCTTACTGTTTTTCGTGAATGTTTTATCTAACTCAATTAAAGCTACACCACCCGGCACAGGATTAATTCTAGGCAATTCAATAGAGTGTACATTTGATAATGTTAGAAATGAGATAATAGTGGTAAGTATTAATTGTTTAGTCATTATGAACATCTGTAATAGTAGCTGAAAACTGGCCTTGTTTTAGCTGGGTTGAAATTTTTTGTCCGGTTTTTAGTTTTTCACTGCTATATAAAATATTATTTTTATCATCTTTGACGATAGCGTAACCACGTTTGAGCGTGTGTAACGGACTGAGTGCGTCCAATGAAAAAACAATATGATCAAATTTTTGTTTTTGCGTGGTCAATATTTGTTGTACTGATTTCTGTAAACGGGTGTTGAGTTGTTGACTACGTTGTTGCAGGTATTGCACACGTTGTAACGGGGCATGCTGCTTTAGTTTGGCATCCAGTATAGTTACATCTGAACGTTTTTTGCTAATATTATGTTGCATCGCTCGCGTAGAACGGAGCCTAAATTCATTAATTCGATTCTGTATTTTTTGTAGTCGTTCTTTTGGGTGACGCAAGCGTTTACTTAACCCATCCATCGTTTGTTGTTTTTGTTGTAAATTGTGTCTTATTAAATAAGTGAGTCGAGACTGGAGGGTATTTATTTTCTGAATTTGTTGAACACGATCCGGGCTAATTAATTCAGCCGCAGCGGTAGGTGTGGCTGCACGCTGATCTGCGACAAAGTCAGCAATAGTAAAATCAACTTCATGACCAATGCCTGTGACGATGGGTATTGAAGATTTATAAATTTCACGTGCGACCACTTCTTCATTAAATTCCCATAAATCTTCTAAAGAACCACCACCACGGGCAAGCAGAATAATATCGACTTCATTTCTAATATTTGCTTTTTTGATGGCTTTTGCAATATTGCTAGCTGCTCCTTTGCCCTGTACAGGAACAGGGTAGATAATCGTTGAGCTCATTGGGTAACGACGTTTTAATGTGCTCAAGATATCGTGAATTGCAGCACCTGTCGCTGAGGTGATAATTGCTACGCGCGATATGTTTTCGGGGATATTTTTTTTATGTGATGAGTCGAACAGTCCTTCACTCGCCAATTTGTCTTTTAATAAATCGAACTGTCTTCTTAATGCTCCGTCTCCAGCTTCTTCCATATGCTCTACGATGATTTGGTAATCGCCACGGGGTTCGTATAAGCCAATTCGAGCACGGACTAAAACCTGTTTTCCGTTAGCAGGTAATACTTTCACCAATTGGTTGCGATTTCTAAACATGGCACATTTTACTTGTGCGGCTTCATCTTTTAGAGAAAAGTACCAATGTCCAGAAGAGGGGCGGGCAAAATTAGATAGCTCAGCTTCAATCCATAATAAAGGGAAGCCTGTTTCTAATACAGTGCGCACTTCTCGATTGAGTCGAGATACCGTGTATATATCTCTGCTGTTGGATGTATTCATTAAGGCATCATTCATACTGACTGAGATAATAAAGGAATGCTTGAATAAAGTGTAAATATTATAAGAATGAAGAGCAAAAAAAAGCCGGAACATTGTCCGGCTTTTTATATGTAACCAATAACTGTTTAAAGCATTGGTTTAACATTTTTTTGATCGTGGTATTGCTTAACGGCATTAATAGCTTGTCTTTCAGCTTGGCCAGCAAGTTTCACGGCTTTATCAAAATCGCCTTTACCTTTTGCTTTAGCTGCTTTTTTCAAGATTTTGCCAGTGTCACGCCACTCATAACCGACTTTTTTAGCTTTTTTGTTAGCTGCTTTTGCTGATGCAATTGCCGCATCTGCTTCCGCTACTGTTTTCGTTGGTCCTGTTTGACAAGCGGCTAAAGATAAAGCCAGTGCAGAAGCTATTGCAAGCTTGATAATTGTTTTCATGTTGCTCCTCCAAAAGGAATTTAAATTAATTACGACATCTTAAATCCGAATATAATCAGATCATTATGAAGTTAGGTGACCAGTTATAATTGGGTATGCTCCCGTGGCCTGTGACCATTATGCGTATTACAATTCCTCTTGGCAACGCCTTGGAGCAGAAAAATGCTAATAAAATTGTTCTTATTTTCACAAAGTTTTGTATAAAAGTTGTTTTGTTTTGTGATAAAGGTGGCGAAGCATTTACCCAATTCTAAAAAATCTTTATAATTCGGCGTCTTACGCAGCTTATCCGCCACTTTAATCTATTACGGAAGACTTCAATTATGTTAAGAATTGCTCAAGAAGCTCTCACATTCGATGATGTTTTACTTGTTCCAGCTCATTCTTCAGTGTTACCCAAAGAAGTTCAGCTTAAAACACGCCTAACACGCGAAATCGAGCTCAATATCCCACTTATTTCTGCGGCAATGGATACGGTTACAGAAGCGCGATTAGCCATTGCAATGGCACAAGAAGGCGGTATTGGTATTATCCATAAGAATATGGACTACAAAAGCCAGGCCGAGCATGTCCGCCAAGTTAAAAAATTCGAAAGTGGTGTCATTAAAGATCCACTAACGGTCACACCCGAAATGAGTATTCGTGACGTACTCGAAATTACCCGAGCTGAGAGAATATCTGGCGTTCCAGTCGTTAACGGCAAGAATTTAGTCGGGATAGTGACAAGTCGAGACTTACGCTTTGAAACACAGTTCGATAGCCCTGTTTCGAGCATTATGACGCAAAAAGAGAATTTGGTGACGGTAAAAGAAGGTGCTGAGCGTGAAGAAGTGCTTAGCCTTTTACATGAAAATAGAATTGAAAAAATATTAGTTATTGATGACGATTTCCACCTATGTGGCATGATTACGGTGAAAGATATCCAAAAAGCATCAGAATACCCTAATGCTTGTAAAGACAATCAAGGTCGTTTACGTGTGGGCGCAGCAGTGGGTGTTGGCGCGGGTACTGAAGAGCGAGTCACTGCTTTGGCAGAAGCCGGTGTTGATGTCATTGTGGTCGATACGGCTCATGGCCACTCTCAAGGCGTACTTGATCGCGTGGCATGGGTGAAGAAGAACTTCCCTCAAGTACAAGTTATTGGCGGCAATATTGCCACTGCGGCTGCAGCAAAGGCCTTGGCCGATGTGGGTGCTGATGGCGTTAAAGTGGGTATTGGACCGGGCTCAATTTGTACTACACGTATCGTTTCAGGTGTGGGTGTGCCACAAATCACGGCAGTTTCAAACGTGGCAGAAGCTTTAGAAGGTACAGGTATTCCTTTAATTGCGGATGGTGGTATTCGTTATTCTGGCGATATTGCAAAAGCACTTGTAGCAGGTGCCCATGCCATTATGATTGGTTCGATGTTTGCCGGAACGGAAGAGTCTCCAGGTGAAGTTGAGCTATATCAAGGCCGTTCTTATAAATCTTATCGTGGAATGGGCTCGCTAGGGGCAATGACAACTCGCCATGGCTCAAGTGATCGTTATTTTCAAGAAGGTAGTGAAGCTGACAAACTTGTACCAGAAGGCATTGAAGGTCGAGTTCCCTTTAAAGGTCATTTATCTCCTGTTATTAATCAATTGCTGGGTGGTATTCGTTCAAGTATGGGTTATACAGGATGCGCAACCATTGAAAACATGCGTACAAAACCTGAATTTGTCCGTGTAACAAATGCGGGGATGGCTGAAAGTCATGTTCATGATGTGACCATAACCAAGGAAGCACCGAATTATCGCGTTTAACATTAGTTATTATCTAATAGAGAAAAAAGCCCGAGATATCCCGGGCTTTTTTGTGAAGTTTAATTTTTCACTAAAAATGTTTTGGCCTTCAATATTTTATTATCGAGTTTTAACTCGAGCTTATAACGACCATTTTTAAATGTCGTGTTAGGTAGGGTAATATCAAAAAAGTGCTCACCTAATTGGGTGCTTATGACGACAGGCTTTTGAAATAAGATAACCTTTCGTGTGTTATCTGTTAGTACCACATCTAGCCATGTTGATTTCGGATCAAAATTAATATAGTTAAAGCCAACATACAAGGTCCGCTGTAGTTTAAGAATGTCGACTTTAGTATTAACCGCGCCTGTATCAATTAAATTACTCAGCAAACGAGTACTGAGTTTTAATGTTTCAATTTTAGGTGCTTCTTCTGCCAGTGCATCATTTAACTTCAATTGCACGCTCGCTAACAACGGTGATTTACCATAGCGTTGTATCGCAGCCTGTAAGTATTTAGCTGAAATTTCAAGATTGCCTTTATTAATTCCAGCT
>Ga0316204_10007773_pt1 | contig 15394 bp, 16 predicted proteins | sample 6monrhotite_MG_2_FD_205661 | JGI IMG/M metagenome (GOLD analysis project Ga0316204, IMG submission 205661) | Microbial mat bacterial communities from mineral coupon in-situ incubated in ocean water Damariscotta River, Maine, United States -... | ecosystem: Environmental > Aquatic > Marine >...
CTTTGACAGGAATACGTCTTTACGCGCTACACCGACGCAACCAAGCTCCAGTCCCATCGGCGTCAAACGCTGATCCGCATTGTCAGCCCGAAGCGAAAGGCGGAACTCAGCCCTTGAGGTAAACATCCGATAGGGTTCCGACACACCCCTCGTTGTCAGATCATCAATCATCACGCCAATATAGCTTTGTGCCCTGCTAAAGGTGATCGGCGGCTTTTCCTGCACAGCAAGCGCGGCATTCAAACCGGCAACAAGCCCCTGCGCCGCAGCTTCCTCATACCCGGTAGTCCCGTTGATCTGGCCGGCCAGAAACAACCCTTGTACGTCCCGCAATTCCAGCGTCCCACGCAATGCGCGCGGATCGACATAATCGTACTCTATCGCATAACCCGGTTGCAAGATCTTAGCGTTTTCAAGGCCCTTAATGGACTGGACGTATTGTTCCTGAACCGACTCCGGCAATGATGTCGAAATGCCATTTGGATAGATGGTGTAATCATCAGCCCCTTCCGGCTCAAGAAAGATCTGATGGCTTTCCTTATCCGCGAACCGAACAACTTTGTCTTCGATGGACGGACAATACCGCGGGCCAATTCCGTCAATATGTCCCCCATACATCGCCGAACGGTTCAGATTGTCGCGTATGATCTTATGTGTTTCTGCGTTCGTATGGGTGATCCCGCAAGAGATTTGCGGCGCTGACGGAGCCTGGGACATGAACGAAAACAGCACCGGGCGGTCATCACCCGGCTGGCTTTCCAAAACGCTCCAATCAATTGTACGGCCATCAAGCCGCGGTGGCGTTCCAGTTTTGAGTCGCCCCATTGGCAAACCAAAGCTATCCATTCGCTCAGCAAGCAGCTCCGATGCCTTATCACCGATCCGGCCACCGGACCGCGAAACGTCGCCGATGTGAATGACCCCCCTGAGAAAGGTGCCTGTGGTCAAAATGGTCGAACCGGCCACAATAGTGCGTCCGTCACTCAGCATAACGCCGGTAACACACGACCCGTCCAGCACGAAATCGACCACCTCGCCTTCGATAACTTGAAGGTTTGGCTGCGCGAGGGTCTCAGCGAGAATTTCCCGGCGGTAGATTTTTCTGTCTGCCTGCGCACGTGGTCCCTGCACGGCGGGGCCTTTGCGCCGGTTCAAAAGTCGGAACTGAATTCCGGCCTTGTCCGCAACTCGCCCCATCACGCCATCCATCGCGTCGATCTCGCGGACCAGATGCCCCTTACCCAACCCGCCAATGGCCGGGTTGCATGACATCACGCCGATACCCTCGCGTGTCATGCTGACAAGGGCGGTCTCTGCCCCCATCCGTGCAGCAGCATGGGCCGCCTCTACACCGGCATGGCCCCCACCAATCACAACAACTTCAAAATGTTTCACGTGAAACACTCCATGCTATTTGCCCACGCAGAAGCTAGAAAAAATCTCGTCCAGCAGATTTTCAACATCAACACGGCCCACCAGGACTTCCAGTGCACGAATCGCAGACCGCAGCTCTGCAGCAGCTATATCATATTGATCCGGTCCACCCAGAAGGATCAACTCAACTTCGTTCAGATTCCGCCGCGCCGATTCCATCGCCGCCCGATGCCGAGCATGTGTCGCAAAGCCAACGGCAAGACTGCGTTCCAAAAGAACCTTCTCGATCCTTTCAACAAGCACATCAACCCCGGCGCCGGTCGTACCCGAAACCGCGTCAACAGCTTCCGGAAAAAGGTCCGCTTTTGGGTGTACGACAATATCGTCCGGCGCAGGCGCTATCATCAACTCGCTGTTCGCCTCTGCAAGAAATACCCGCAAGTCCGCCTGCCTGGCCCGTTGGATCGCCCGATCAACACCCAACGCTTCAATCCGGTCGTCCGTTTCCCGCAATCCCGCCGTATCCAGCAAGGTCACCGGCAGCCCAGCCAGTTCCATCCTGACCTCGATCACATCGCGGGTGGTTCCGGCAATCTCGGATGTGATGGCGGCGTCCCTGCCCGACAGAGTGTTCAACAAGGTCGACTTGCCCGCATTTGGCGCCCCGACGATGGCAACCTCAAAACCCGACTTTATCCGCTCCGCGATTCGGGTGCCCTCAATCTCAGCATCCAGATCACCGCGCACCTTCGCCAACAAACCGCCGACTTCCGGCGTGACATCAACAGGGACTTCTTCATCCGCGAAATCTATCGTCGCCTCCAACAATGCCGCCGCACGAATCAGATCCGCGCGCCACCCTTCCACCAGCTGCCCAAGATCGCCGGAAAGCACTCTAAACGCCTGCTTTCGTTGCGCCTCCGTTTCGGCTTCGATCAGATCAGCAAGCCCTTCGACCTGGGCCAGATCGAGCTTTTCGTTTTCCATTGCACGCCGGGTGAATTCGCCAGGTTCTGCCAGCCGCGCACCGGGAAAAGACCCCAACAGATCAAGACAGGACCGCACAACCGCGATGCTGCCATGCAGATGCAATTCTACTACGTCTTCGCCGGTAAAACTGTTCGGTGCGGCGAAATTCAGGACCAGCGCCTGATCCACTACGGCCCCTGACCGATCCCGGACCAGACGCACCGCAGAGCTGCGCGGCTCAACCCGAGGCCCCACAACGCAGTCGGCAATTTCATGCGCCAGGGGACCGGAAAGGCGCACCACAGAAACCCCTGCCCGACCGGGCGCGCTTGCCAGGGCGAAAATCGTGTCCATTTCATTTAACCTGTTGTTATTTATAAATAACTTAGGTGTTCATTGAGTCGAAGAAGTCTGAGTTGGTCTTGGTCTGTTTCAACTTCCCGATCAGGAATTCAATCGCATCTGTTGTGCCCATAGGGTTCAGAATACGCCGCAAAACAAAGGTTTTCTGCAGATCGACCTTGTCCACCAGAAGATCCTCTTTGCGGGTACCGGATTTCAGGATGTCGATGGCCGGGAACACACGTTTGTCCGCAATCTTGCGATCCAGCACAATTTCCGAGTTACCCGTACCCTTGAATTCTTCAAAGATCACTTCGTCCATGCGCGACCCGGTATCAATCAACGCCGTGGCAATAATCGTCAACGACCCGCCCTCTTCGATGTTCCGTGCGGCACCAAAGAAACGCTTGGGACGTTGCAGGGCGTTGGCGTCCACACCCCCGGTCAGAACCTTACCGGAAGACGGCACAACCGTGTTGAAGGCGCGACCAAGGCGGGTAATGGAATCAAGCAAGATCACAACATCGCGCTTGTGTTCAACAAGCCGCTTTGCCTTTTCGATGACCATGTCCGACACGGCAACGTGGCGCGTTGCGGGCTCATCAAAGGTCGATGACACGACCTCACCCTTTACGGATCTCTGCATGTCGGTGACCTCTTCGGGGCGCTCGTCGATCAGCAGAACGATCAGATAACATTCCGGGTGGTTCTTTTCGATGGAATTGGCAATGTTTTGCAGCAGAACCGTCTTACCCGTCCGCGGCGGTGCCACAATCAGACAACGCTGCCCCTTGCCGATGGGCGTCACCAGATCAATGATCCGTGCCGACCGGTCCTTGACCGTGGGGTCATCAACTTCCATCGTCAGGCGCTCATCTGGATAAAGCGGCGTCAGGTTCTCAAAGGCAACCTTGTGGCGGGCCTTTTCAGGCGCTTCAAAATTGATCTTGGTGACTTCGGTCAGGGCAAAATACCGTTCACTGTCGTCCGGGGCCTTAATCAGTCCCTCGATGGTATCCCCTGTCCGCAGCGACCATTTGCGGATCATGTCAGGCGAGACATAGATGTCATCCGGACCGGGCAGATAGTTTGCCTCGGGCGAGCGCAGGAAGCCAAACCCATCCTGCAAGACCTCAAGCACGCCATCGCCAGAGATTTCCCAACCCTCATCCGCGCGTTCGCGCAGGATCTGGAACATCATCTCGCCCTTGCGCATGGTAGAGGCGTTTTCGATCTCAAGCTCTTCGGCCATCGCCAGAAGGTTCTTGGGCGTCTGGGCCTTCAGATCGGCAAGGTTCAGCGTATCAGTTGTCATGGAAATATCCCGTTCAGCCACAGCAACGCGCGCCGGCTGGATCAGTTCAGATTGTAAAAGCTAACATTCCCCTCGGACGAGAGGTTGCGCAGATATAGAAAGCGGTCAGGTCGCTGTCAACTGTGTCAGAATTTCACCACCACAGAGAACACGATGATAATCATCAAAACAGTCGGTACTTCGTTCATCATCCGGTACTGTCGACCAGTCAGATGGTTTTCGCCGCGCTGAAACGCCTTCATGCGGATCACCAGCCAAGTATGAAAGGCAGTCATCGCAATGACGCTCACGCCCTTTGTCCAGGGCCACAGGGCACTCCAGTCCACAATTCCGGGGGTGAACACCAGCAAAAGCCCAAACGTCCACGTGGCGTGCATTCCGGGACGCATGATGACATTGCACAGTTTGTATTCCATCATCGCAAAAAGAGCGTGCGTCTCACCTTCGGTGCCTGCCTGTTCGGTATGATGGACCATCAACCGGGGAAGATAAAAAAGCGCCGCCATCCACGAAATGACGGAAACGATATGAAGCGACTTGACCCAAGGATAGGCAATGGCGAGTAATTCAGACATGTCCACTCCGATTATTGTCCCTTTCTTAATCAATATAAAGAAAGAAGAAAGATGATGTTGTTAGTAGGGATCGGGTTTGCTGTGGATTAAATGGTTATGCTCAGAGTTATCCCCGGTTGACAGTCTTTGGATTGAACTTGGGAATAACTGGCCGTCAATCATAAAAATATTAAATAGAAACAATAAGGTAGTAGTCAATTTCAGGATTCTATCTGTGGGTAAACCCCTGAACAGACCGATCTTTGGCCGAGTCCCCCCACACGACAAGTTTTCCCTGTCCACCGGTGATGGAATCGCTGGGAACCTGGTAAAAGATCGGATGAATCTGCTCTGGCTGCGGTTAAGCTGGATTCCGGGCAAAAAGTCCTTAAAAAGTCCTTAAGAAAACACACAGGTTATCCACATGGCTCAACCCTTCATCCTTGCGTCCGGCTCTGACATCCGGGCGCAGTTGCTGCGGCAGGCGGGGATACAGTTTGAGGTGATCCGCCCCCGCGTCGACGAGGACTTGATAAAAGACGCCATGATTGCCGAAGCAGCGCCACCGCGCGATATTGCCGATGCACTGGCCGAATTGAAAGCCCGCAAGATCAGCGAAAAAAACCCCGGCGCTTTGGTTCTGGGATCCGATCAGGTTCTGGATTTTCATGGAGCACTGCTGTCGAAACCCGATACGCCCGAAGATGCAGCACAACAATTGCGCAAATTGCGCAATAATCGGCATTCCCTGCTGTCGGCTGCGGTGATCTGTGAGGACGGTCAGCCGATCTGGCGGCACGTTGGACAGGTACGCCTGTACATGCGCGACATCAGCGATGACTATCTTGACGCCTATATTGCCCGCAACTGGGACAGCATCCGCCACGCCGTCGGGTGTTATAAGCTTGAAGAGGAAGGTGTCCGCCTGTTTTCCAATATTCAGGGCGACTACTTTCATGTTCTCGGCCTGCCGCTTATTGAATTGTTGAATTATCTTACCCTGCGTGGAGACCTCCCCACATGAGTTTACCAAGAATCCCACTGGCTGGCGTGATCGGGTCGCCCATCGCCCATTCCAAGTCCCCTCAGGTGCATGGCCATTGGCTCAGGACGAACAACATCGCGGGACATTACATCCCCATGGACGTCGCACGGGAAGACCTTGAACGTGTCATTCGGACGCTGCCAAAAATGGGGTTTGTCGGGGTCAACGTCACGATCCCGCACAAGGAGGCTGTCATGTCGATTGCCGATCTGATTACGGATCGGGCGATCCTGATCGGGGCCGCGAACACGTTGATTTTCCGCAAGGATGGTAAAATCCACGCCGATAACACCGATGGCTATGGCTTTATTGAAAACCTCAAGACCGGCGCGCCCGGCTGGAACCCAAAGGCGGGACCGGCGGCGGTGCTGGGCGCAGGCGGATCGTCGCGGGCGGTGATTGCATCGCTTTTGGATGCCGGGGTGCCGGAGATCAGGGTATCCAACCGAACACGTGTGCGCGCCGAGAAACTGAAGGATGATTTCGGAAGCCGCCTGCGCATCTATGACTGGGTTCAGGCGGGTAATATGATTGACGCCGCAAACCTGCTGGTTAACACCACGTCCCTTGGCATGTTGGGCAAGGGCGAACTGCGTGTGCCGCTGGATGGGCTCGGTCCAAAGACGGTCGTGACCGATCTCGTTTATGCGCCGCTCAAGACAAAGCTGCTGGAAACCGCAGAAGAAATCGGCTGCGTTACCGTCGATGGGTTGGGTATGCTGCTGCATCAGGCCGTGCCGGGATTTGAACGTTGGTTTGGCACACGCCCCGCGGTGGACCGCGCCACCCGCGCGGCGGCGTTGCGCTGATGTTCCTGCTGGGGCTGACCGGGTCCATCGGTATGGGCAAATCGACCACGGCCAAACTCTTTGCCGAGGCAGGCTGTGCGGTTTGGGATGCGGACGCTGCGGTGCATCGGCTCTATTCAAAAGGCGGCGCTGCAGTCCCCCGTTTTCTGGAAACCTTCCCGGAGGCGGTTGTTGACGGCGCGGTATCCCGCCCCAGGCTCAAGGAGATCATTCTACGCGATCCTGACGCCTTGAAAACAATCGAAAGCATCGTTCACCCTTTGGTCGGGCTGGACCGGGCGACTTTTCTCAAAGCAGCAGATGCGGAAATCCTTGTGCTCGATATTCCACTGTTGTTTGAAACAGGTGGTGAGGGCAAAGTGAATGCCGTTGCCTGTGTCATCGTCGACGACGAAACGCAAAAACAACGCGTGATGGAGCGCGGTACCATGACCGTGGCCCAGTTTGATGCCATTCGGGCCAAACAGATGCCTGCCGCCGAAAAGGCAGCGCGGTCTGATTATGTGATCGAGACGGACACAATTGAACATGCGCGTGCTCAGGTTCAGGCGGTGATCGAAGACATCAAGGGAAAGCAGTGCCATGCGTGAGATCGTTCTGGATACCGAAACCACGGGATTTGACCCCGAAAGCGGGGATCGGATCGTGGAAATTGGCGCGGTTGAGCTGATCAGGCACATGCCGACCGGGGTGACGTTTCACGAATATATCAACCCCGAACGCGCGATGCCGCAGGAAGCATTCGAAGTACACGGTCTGGGCGATGACTTTCTGGCTGACAAACCCCGGTTTGCATCCGTTGGCCGCGCATTCCTGGATTTCATCGGCGACGCCAAACTGATCATTCACAACGCCTCCTTTGACATCAAATTCCTGAATGCCGAATTGAAGTGGATGGGCTTGCCGCAAATCCCATGGGAACAGGCAATTGATACACTGGCCATCGCACGCAAGCGGTTTCCGGGGTCGCCCGCGTCACTGGATGCCTTGTGCCGCCGGTTTGGCATCGACAACACCGCGCGCACCCTGCACGGCGCGTTGCTGGATAGTGAAATCCTTGCCGAGGTTTATCTTGAGCTGATCGGCGGGCGGCAGCCCGACTTTGCACTGTCCTCCGCCCCGGACCAAAGGTCGGGTACAGATGGTGCCGCCTGGGTGCCCAAACCGCGCCCCGTGCCGTTACCATCCCGGTTGTCAGAAAAGGAAACCGCTGCCCATGCGGAATTTGTCGCCAAGCTGGGCGCCGATGCGCTCTGGGGCCAAGCGTAAGGGTCAGAAAGTGAGGGGGCCCGGTTCAAGACCGGGGCGTGAGAGCAGATACTCCCGTCACGGCCTGGAGCCGGGACGGGGGTCTTAAGCGCCTGTCCCCCGAAGCATCCCGAAAAACATACCCTAGTTGTTCAGGCGTCCATCTTTGGCGCGCCTTCGTCAGCTTGACGGCGGGCAATTTCGTTCCGGTAAAGCGACAGAAAGTCGATGTTTTCCAGGTTTAGCGGCGGGAAGCCGCCGTCGCGGGTCACGTCGCTGACCACACGGCGCAGGAACGGAAAGATCATCCGGGGACATTCGATCAACAGGAACGGATGGATCTGGTCCTCTGGCACGTTTTCGATGTGGAAAATGCCAACATAGTCCACTTCGAGCACAAACAGCGTCGCGTCGCCGTCTTTCGCGGTCGAGGTGACATTCAGCTTGATGGAGCTTTCGTACTGGTTATCCGTCGCGCGCTTTTTCGCATCCAGGTTTACCTGAACCTGAACATCGGGCTGCACATCGGCGCTGGCGCCTTTTTGCGCCATGATGTTCTCAAACGACATATCTCGGATGAACTGGCCCAGCACGCGCATGACGGGCTGGACGGGGGGTGTTGCTTCTTCTGCCATGGAATTCTCCGTTGGATAAAATCAAATCCCGGCGGGCTTAGCAGGTTGGTGCGATGCCCTCAATGCTTTGTCCATCCGGACGGGCCATCGGGCCTGCCGCTCGGGTCGGATATTTCTTCGAACTCACCTTCGATCACATCGCTGGCTTCTGGCCGTTGATGGGTTTGCTGCGTGCTATGTGTCTCAAAACTCTGAATATTCACCCGGGCGCGTATCGCCCTGTACGCGGCGGACCGCACACCGGGTATCAATAGCGAAAACCCGACCGCGTCGGTGAAAAACCCTGGTGTCAGGAGCAACGCACCGGCAAACAGGATCATCGCCCCGTGCACCAGCGGTTCGGTGGGGTCACGCATGTCCGAAAAGGACGATCGCAATTGCCCGACGGCCATCGCGCCCTGTGTCCGAACCAGCCACGTCCCCAGAAACGCGGTGATTACCACGATCAAAAGCGTCGGCCAAAGGCCAATCGCCCCGCCAATTTGTATGAACAGCGCAATCTCGATCAGCGGAACTGCGATAAATGCGATCAAAAGCCACATTGGGAACACCTCTTAGTGAGGGGCAGAGTGGACTCGCCCCGGTCGAGCACCTACATAAGGCCTCAACAGCCCCGTTTCCATGCTTTGCTCAAAGAGGTTTACATGCATTCACCCCTGATACAGCTTCTGGTCCTTGCCGGTATTGCCGTATTTCTGATCCTGCGTTTGCGCAATGTGCTTGGCACCCGCGAAGGTTTTGAAAAACCCCCCGCCATTGATACCGGCCCCACAACCCGCAGCAAGCCGGCGTTTGAGGTGATCGAAGGCGGTCCTGATCTCGACATCACCGATCACGTCCCCGAAGACAGCAGTGCAGGCAAGGCATTGGCCGAGATGAAGCGCCTTGAACCCACCTTTGGGGTCAATGATTTTCTGGGCGGTGCGCGCGGTGCCTACGAGATGATCGTAATGGGGTATGAGCGCGGAAATCTCGCGGAAATCCAACCGTTCCTGTCTGAAGAAATTTACGACAGCTTCGTTGATGGTGTCGCGGCCCGCGAAGATCAGGGGCTGACCATTGAAGCGAACTTCATCGGTGTGAGTGAGCTTGAACTTTCCGATGCCACACTTGACCCTGACACCAACGAGGCGGAACTGACCGTCCGGTTTGTGGCGGAATTGAACTCTGCTGTGCGTGACAAGGGCGGTGATATTGTCGAAGGCAGCCTCACTGAAATCAAGAAGCAGAAAGATAGCTGGGTTTTTGCCCGTATCATGGGCTCGGATGATCCGAATTGGTTGCTGGTCTCTACAGACGGATAGCGCGTGCCATTGGTACAGCGATATTAGCGGGGGTTGCGATGGCGGCCCCCGTTCACGCGTCTGATGTGACCTATGAGGTGCTAGAATTCAGTCAGCTGGACGGCTGGTCAAATGACAACCACGAAGCCGCGCTCAAGACCTTTCTGAACACCTGCGGTGATATGGATGACCCCGACTGGCGCGCTGTTTGCGAATATGCGCGCACCGGCCCTGACGCGCGGCAATTCTTTGAATTGTTCTTTCGGCCTGTCCTGATTTCCGACGGCCAGGATGGTCTGTTTACCGGATATTTTGAACCTGAACTCGATGGCAGCCGCGCACAGACTGGCCGCTTTCGCTACCCGGTCTACAGGATGCCACCCGAGGCGCTGCGCAGCAATCCGTGGTTCACCCGCCGCGAGATCCTGACCAGCGGCGTGATGGCCGGTCGAGGGCTGGAAATCGCCTGGGTCGATGATCCGGTAGAGCTGTTTTTTCTGCAAATTCAGGGATCAGGCCGCATTCGCCTGCCCGATGGCGAACGGATCAGGGTCGGTTACCGGGGGGCGAATGGTCATCCCTATCGGTCAATCGGCGTCGAGCTGGTTCGCCGTGGGGTCTATGATGCGCATCAGGTCAGCGCCGAGGTAATCAAGAACTGGGTGCGCCGCAATCCGGTGGATGGTCAGGAATTGTTGTTGCACAACCCGTCCTATGTGTTTTTCCGCGAAGTCAGCAAGGTGCCTGCGGAACGCGGCCCGCTGGGCGCAATGAACAGGTCCGTGACCACCATGCGGTCGGTTGCCGTTGATCCGTCATATGTCAAACTTGGCGCGCCGGTCTGGATCGAAAAGGATGGTGAAGATCCCCTGCGCCGTCTGATGATCGCCCAGGACACCGGATCAGCGATCAAAGGCGCGCAACGGGCCGATGTTTTCTTTGGCACAGGCGACGCGGCCGGGCGCGCGGCGGGTAAGCTGCGTGACCCCGGTCGAATGCTGGTTCTGATGCCAATCCAGCGCGCCTATGCCCTGCTCCCGGAAAGCGCCATATGACCCGTGGACCAAACAAGGGGCGTCTGAACGATGATGATCTGGCTTTGTGGCGCAGGGTCACGGATCGAACCGAGCGGCTTGATCTCAAAACGCTGTTCACGCCCGATATTGATGCCTCGCGCCCCTCGCCTGCTGTGCTGCGCAAGTCAAAGGGCGCCTTGATGGGCAAGGCACATCCGGAAAAAAGAAAACACGTTTCTCATGTGGCCCCATCCTTTGCCGACCCCCTGGGGCCCGCGTCGGTTCAAATGGACAAAAAGGCATTTGGCAAACTCAAGCGCGGCAAGCTGGTCCCGGAGGGCAAGCTCGACTTGCATGGCATGACCCTGGCGCACGCCCACCCTGCGCTGAACCGGTTTATTCTGGCCGCCCATGCCAATCAAAAAAGGTTGGTTTTGGTGGTCACGGGCAAGGGAAAGATCCGCGATGACGGTGGCCCGATCCCTACCCGCTATGGCGTGTTGCGCCATCAGGTGTTGCACTGGCTGGACACGCCGCCACTGGCACAGGTGGTGATGCAGGTCGCACAAGCCCACCTAAGTCATGGCGGCGGCGGGGCCTATTATGTCTATCTGCGCCGACATCGGTGAATTTTTCAGGCGTTTGTTTCGCCCGGCCCGTTATCTGCCCAGCGTTGGCCGATACCGGATGATGCCAACTGTCGCCAATCCGGCGGCCAGGGCGTAGTAGATCGCAATCGGCAGCATCTGATCGGGGAAATCCACGCCGTAATCAATGAACGCGCCGGTGATTCCCGGCCCAATCGCCGACCCGAACACCATCAATGCCGCCGCAACCGATTTTATCGACCCGATATGCCGGGTGCCGTAATATTCTGGCCAGAAACTGGATGATCCGGTGGATTGCAATCCCTGCCCCACGCCAAAAATCACCAAACCGACGCCAGCCATTAAAATGGTGTCCGCGTAGGCCAGCACCGAAAAGGAAAGCGCAAAAGGCAGCATCTGAATGGGGACAATCCGGCTGACTCCGAACCGATCAATGGCCCAGCCGGAAACAAATGTCGCAATGACCGAAGACACCGTATAGATCGGCATCAAGGCGACATAGGCCACCAATTCCCAGCCCTTGACCTGGGTCAGATGCACCTGCTGAAAAAACAGTGCCGTTCCCCAGGCCGATGGCCCTACGATCATCGGGATCATCAGCAAAAACAGACCCGATCGCAGCATTTCACCGCGCGCCCAGTGCCGGCCGTGCATACCGGCGATCTGCGCTTCGTCGGCCATGCTTTGCGGGGTGCGTTCGCGGCGCAGCAGGATCACGATCAACGGAATGGTCAGCACGACCAATCCGGCCGCCAGCAGCCATAGGCTGCGCCACTGAAACACCGCAAACAACGCCACAAAAACCACGGGCAAAACCGCCTGCCCCACAGCAAACCCCATCGAGGCCAGCGAAAGCGCCTTGCCCCGTGTCGCTTCGAACCATCGTACCATCGCCACCACGCCGAGCTGCGACATCATTCCCTGACCCGTCAGGCGCAAGGCAAAGATCACAAGGACCAGCAGGATCCAGGAGGTGTTCACCGCCATCGCAACACAAGCCAGGGCCAGACCGATCATCACAGCAACCGCAAGCGCGCGCACCCGGAACCGATCCGTCAAGACGCCAGCCCAGACCATCGCAATGGCCGACATCGTGGTGCCTATTGTGTAAATCCCGCCCCATTGACCATCGCTCAGACCAAAATCGGTTTTGATTTCACCCGCAAACAACGAGATGAAATAGGTTTGCCCGTAAGAGGATGTGAGAGTCAGGACAAAGCCAGCCAGCAGGAAAAGCCAGTTTGTGCGGATGAAGCGGAGGTAGCCCATCTGTGTTTCATCTGCCTGAATGCGGCAAATGGGAAGAGGGAAAGTGACAGAGACAGGCCTCACGCCCCGGCCTTGCGCCGGGGCGTGAGTTTCAGGCTACAGGACGTACCGGCTCAGATCAGCCGAACGGGTCAACTCACCAAGGTTCTTCTCGACAAAATCGGCGTTCACCTCAATTGCTTCACCTGCCCGATCCGGTGCGGTGAACGACAATTCCTCAAACACCCGTTCCATCACGGTATAAAGTCTGCGCGCACCGATGTTTTCGATCGACTGGTTCACGTCCGCCGCAATCTTGGCCAGCGCCTTGATGCCCTCTTCGGTGAAGGTCACGACAACTTCCTCGGTGCCCATCAACGCGGTGTATTGCAAGGTCAGCGCATTGTCGGTCTCTGTCAGGATGCGCACAAAATCCTGTTCTGTCAGCGCGCGCAACTCGACACGAATGGGCAGACGACCCTGCAATTCCGGCAACAGGTCCGATGGTTTGGCAATATGAAAAGCACCCGATGCGATAAACAATACATGATCGGTTTTTACCGGCCCATGCTTGGTACTGACGGTTGTCCCTTCGATCAGGGGCAGCAAATCGCGCTGCACGCCTTCGCGGCTGACGTCTCCGCCGCGGGCATCGGATCGCGCACACACCTTGTCGATTTCATCCAGAAACACGATGCCGTTTTGCTCAACCGCTTCGATAGCGGCACGGGTCACGGTTTCATCATCCAGAAGCTTGTCCGCCTCCTCACCGATCAACAGCTCATAGCTTTCCGCAACTGACAGGCGTTTTTTGGTGGTGCGTCCGCCCATCGCCTTACCGAACAGATCGCCGAGGTTCATCATGCCCATACCCGGCTGGCCGGGGATGTCCATCATCGGAAAGGGGCTTGAGGTGTCGGCAACCTCCAGTTCGATCATCGTATCGTCAAGATCGCCTGCTTTCAGTTTCTTGCGAAACATTTCGCGTGTACCTTCGCGCGCATCTTCGCCAGCAATGGCCTCGATCACGCGCTCTTCTGCGGCGGCATGGGCGTTGGCCTTGACGTCCTCGCGCATGTGCTCGCGGGTCATGGCAATCGCGGCGTCCACCAGATCGCGCAGGATTTGTTCCACGTCCCGACCGACATAGCCGACCTCGGTGAACTTTGTTGCTTCAACCTTGAGGAACGGAGCGCGTGCCAGCTTGGCCAAACGGCGGCTGATCTCGGTTTTGCCGACGCCGGTGGGACCAATCATCAGAATGTTTTTTGGATAGACCTCATCGCGCAGGTCATCATCCAACTGCTTGCGCCGCCAGCGGTTGCGCAGGGCCACGGCAACGGCGCGTTTTGCGTCGTTTTGGCCGATGATGTACCGGTCAAGCTCGGAAACGATTTCACGGGGGGTCAGGTCGGTCATTTGGAAATACTCTCTACCGTCAGATTGCCATTGGTATAGACGCAAATATCAGCGGCAATCGCCATCGCATCGCGCGCGACAGTTTCGGCATCGCGGTCGCCATCCATCATGGCGCGTGCCGCAGCCAACGCATAGTTGCCACCCGATCCGATAGCCGCAACATTGTGCTCGGGCTCCAGAACATCACCCGCCCCGGTGATTACCAAAAGATCATCACCATCGGTCACGATCAGCATCGCTTCGAGCTTTTGCAGGTATTTGTCGGTGCGCCAATCCTTGGCCAATTCGACACTTGCGCGGGCCAGTTGGCCCGGCGTTGCCTCCAGCTTGGTTTCAAGCCGCTCCAGCAAAGTGAACGCGTCCGCCGTTGATCCGGCAAAACCTGCAACCACGTCAAATCCGCCGGGGCTGAGTCTGCGCACCTTGCGCGCGGTGCCCTTTATCACGGTCTGACCCAGGCTCACTTGCCCGTCTCCTGCAATCACAACCTGACCGTCTTTCTTGACGCCGATGATCGTGGTGCCGTGCCAGCCGGGAAACTCTTGTTTTGCCATTTTCGGCCTCCATTGCTTGCAAGGGTATATGGCGGCGTTGGCCGGGGCGCACAAGGGTTGGTCCGCTTGTGAGATGCGGCGCGCCGAAGTAGCCTGCCGCAATGGCTGATCGTGAAACGGTATCTATCTATCTGGAAGAACCTCTGCACCAAAGCGCGGTGGCGGGGGCTCATAATTTCATCAATCTTGTCGTCGAAGTGTTGGAGACTGCCCGGTTTAGGGTCGAATTTCATGCTCTCCCAATCACGGGAAACCCACCGGCGGGTAGATCGCTTAGCCATATGGTCAGTCCCCCGAATGAACGGGGGTTGGTGTTTCGCCGGGTCTATCATTACCCGTTTTGGCAAATTGACGCGGTGGCGCAGCGGTGGCATTGGGATACCGCGCGCGCACCCTATGATCCGGGGCAGACCGCCCCGGATGCTGCGCGGTTCTACCATTTCTGGCAAAAGCGGCTGTTTGGCGACGCGCCCCATCAGGCCCGCCGCGGTGGTTTTGTCTATGTGCCGCTACAAGGACATTTGCGGCGTCAGCGCTTGTTTCAATCCTGCACCCCGCTTGAGATGGTCGGCCATGTGGTCGCCCATTCAGATCGCAAGGTCATCGCCACCCTGCACCCCAAGGAAAGCTATGGCCGTGGCGATCTCGCGGCGCTTGAGGCGTTGGAGAACCAGCACGTCAACCTGACCGTCGCCAGCGGTAACATGGAACGGTATCTGCAAACCTGTGATTATGTCGTTACCCAGAATTCCGGCGTTGCGTTCTCGGGGTATTTCTTTGGCAAGGCCGCGATGTTGTTTGCTCCGATTGATTTTCACCACATCGCCGTGCGGGCGGATCTGACCTGCTTGGCGGAAGGTTTCGCCGCCGTTGATACGCTGACACCCGATTATGCGCATTATATCTGGTGGTTTTGGCAGGATCAGTCGATCAATGCCGGCCGCGATGATGCGGGGGCAAAGATTGCCGCACGTT
>Ga0316204_10007774_pt1 | contig 15394 bp, 10 predicted proteins | sample 6monrhotite_MG_2_FD_205661 | JGI IMG/M metagenome (GOLD analysis project Ga0316204, IMG submission 205661) | Microbial mat bacterial communities from mineral coupon in-situ incubated in ocean water Damariscotta River, Maine, United States -... | ecosystem: Environmental > Aquatic > Marine >...
GGCATCGGTAAAGGTGCTGCCCGCGACGTCGACGGTGGCACCGCTGGTACTGCTGGCGGTCGGGGTGAAGCTAGCGGTGTAAACCGTGCTGCTGGTGGCGACAAAGCTACTCAGGGTACCGCCGCTGGCGGTGATGTCGCCGACGGCAAAGTCACTGCTGGCTTCGCTGAGGGTGAAGGTCAGGGTCGCGACATCACCCGCTTTGAGGGCGGAATCGTTGGTCGTAATAGTGACGGTGGGCACGACGGTATCGACGGTCATGCTCAGTTGCGTGGCGGCGCTGTTGCTGTTGCCCGCGGCATCGGTAAAGGTGCTGCCCGCGACGTCAACGGTGGCGCCCGTCGTGCTGCTGGTGGTTGGGGTGAAGCTGGCGGTGTAGACCGTGCTGCTGGTGGCGGCAAAGCTACTCAGGGTACCGCCGCTGACGGTGATGTCACCGACGGCAAAGTCGCTGCTGGCTTCGCTGAGGGTGAAGGTCAGGGTCGCGACATCCCCAACTTTAAGCGCGCTGTCGTTGGTGGTGATGACGATGCTGGGAACAACCCCGTCAACGTTAACGGAGCTAGTTGTGCCAACTGAATTCAGCGTTGTACTGCTGTTGTTGCCGGCAGAATCTTTAATCGTCCCTGAAGTATTAAGATCAATGCTTCCAGTGACCCCTATTCCATTAGTGTCTAAAAGACCACTTTCTATAGCGTAACGGAAAAGCAAAGCCGTAGAGCCGCTACCACTGACATAATTGGCATATTTCGTGATTCCACCAATATCCAATGTAAGGCGTGGGGTATTGGTTACAACAACCGTTTCACTGGTATTTACCGTGAAATCAAGGTTACTGCTTAGTGTATAGGTGGCGTTTGCCGGGACTGTGACGCTACTTACAGTAGGTGAATTTGCATCTATGGCATCTGAACCTTGCGATATCGCAGTTGTATAAGCAGCGCTGGTATTATCTACGGAATCCTTCATCGTGAAGTTTATCGGGATCGTACTAGCGGCAGCCACATCGCTACCGCCTTCTGTTACTGTGAAACTAGCGGTATAAGTGGTGTTATTAACTTTCGCTAAACTACCCAGCGTAAAGCCACCGATAGTACCGGTTATAGCCCCATAACCCGTGGTGTAATCATCGACATCACTAACCACAGTAATGGTGGCGGTAACGATAGAGCTCACATTCATTGTCGAGTTAGGAATAGAGACTGCACTAATAGTCGGTGGGGTACTGTCCGCGTTGCTAACAGTAATGCCATTACTCACATCGGATATATCCGCGTTGCCAATGACCGTATTCCAATCATCAGCAGCCGCAAGATTATACGTCACCGCATCTACGGAAGCCGTGCCATCTTTATTGAGCAGTGCCTCTATTCCCGTTTGATCAGCGCCATTCAGTGACACTGTGAATTGTGTAGCCGAGTCAATTTCAACGCTGCTGGACGTGAGCGTGTAAGTTCCACTGGCCTCACCCTTAACGGTGAGAGTAGTGACCGTAATGTCATTGACGGCACCACTGGACTTGATCAGGTTAGTGCCCGTCACCACTAAATTATTGGTACTGGCATCGTAGGTGGCTGAGGTGATAGTTGGGGTCTGTACATTGCTGACAGTAATACCATTTCCGCTGGCATCAGCAATATCGGCATTGCTGATAACCGTATTCCAATCATCGGCAGCCGCCAGATTATAGGTCGTCCCACTGACCGCCGTGGTTCCGTTGTTATTCAACAAGCCTTCAACATTCAGTTGGTCGCTGCTATTCAATGCCACGGTAAACGCGGTGGCGGAGGTGATCTCCACATCGGCTGACGTCAACGTATAGGTATCGCCCCCTTGCCCCGTGAGGGTGAGGGTCGACACGGTGATATCATTAGTGGCACCACTGGTTTTAACCAGGTTAGTGCCCGTTACCACTAAATTATTAGCGCTGGCGTCGTAGGTCGCAGAGGTGATGGTTGGGGTCTGTACATTACTGACTGTAATGCCATTTCCAGTGGAATCAGCAATATTGGCATTGCTGATCACGGTATTCCAATCATCAGCCGCTGCCAGATTATAGGTGGTACTACTGACCGCCGTGGTCCCGTTGTTATTCAACAAGCCTTCGACATTCAGTTGGTCGCTGCTATTCAATGCCACGGTAAACGCGGTGGCGGAGGTGATCTCCACATCGGCTGATGTCAATGTATAGGTACTGCCCCCTTGCCCGGTAAGGGTAAGGGTCGACACAGTGATATCATTGGTGGCACCACTGGCCTTGACCAAGTTAGTGCCCGTCACCACTAAATTATTAGAACTGGCGTCGTAGGTGGCGGAGGTGACGGTTGGGATCTGTACATTACTGACTGTAATGCCATTTCCGCTGGCATCAGAAATATCGGCATTGCTGATAACCGTATTCCAATCATCGGCAGCCGCCAGATTATAAGTCGTCCCACTGACCGCCGTGGTTCCGTTGTTATTCAACAAGCCTTCGACATTCAGTTGGTCGCCGCTATTCAATGCCACAGTAAACGCGGTGGCGGAGGTGATCTCCACATCGGTTGAGGTCAATGTATAAGTACTGCCCCCTTGCCCGGTAAGGGTCAGGGTCGACACAGTGATATCATTGCTCGCACCACTGGCCTTGACCAAGTTACTGCCCGTCACCACTAAATTATTAGCGCTGGCGTCGTAGGTCGCCGAGGTGATGGTTGGGGTTTGTACATTACTGACAGTGATTCCGTTGCCCGTTAAATCAGCATTGCCAAGATTGGCAGGATTCCAATCAGCAGCTGCGGCAAGATTATAAGTGGAGACATCCACGGACAATGTGCCGTTGTTGTTGAGTAATCCCTCTACGTTAATTTGGTCGAGCGCATTTAAAGCCACGGTAAACTGAGTGGCGGAGTCAATCTCAACATTAGAGGAGGTCAATATATAGGTTACCCCCGCCTGCCCGGTGACGGTCAGTTTGGTAACGTCGATATCATTTATAGCGCCAGAGCTGGCACTCATATTGGTACCGGTAACAACCAATGAGTTGCTACTGGCATCATAACTTGCTGAAGTAACCGAGGGTGCTGCGGAAGCAGTTGTAAAGTTACCACTTGCAACCACACTGTTACTCGTCCCTGAATCTACCGAAGCGATGTAGTAATAATAAAGCGTGGAGCCACTCAAACCGCTGATTGAAAAAGACTTTGAGACGGCGGCGCTAACAGCCGAATTAGCTGATTTAAATGCGGCACTTCCGGTATGATCTTGCCCCGCAATCACCTGGGTATTCGAGGGCGGCGTGGCGCTAGTGGTCAACACATAATACATCGTACCCGCTTCATTGGCCGTTGCCACGACATTGGCCGTGGTCGCCGTCACTGTATTAGAGCTAACCGCTGACAAAGTTGGAACCACTGGGCTTGTGGTCACCACGGTCGTCGCATTGGCGGTACCATTTGTACTGCCATCATTAGGTGTTAGTGTAAATGTCGTAACGGTATTGCTAGACGATTGATTATTGGTAGGCGTAAATGTTAAACCCTGCAAATTAGACGTCGCCGTCGCGGCAGCGGCAGAGGTGATCGTATAGCTTCCCGCACTCCCGGTGACACCCGTGCCACTAATAACACCATTTGCCCCCGTATACGTAATGCTAACACTGACATTATCAGCATCTGCATCACTCACGGTGACAGCGCTAAAAGGCGTTGTCGTGGCATTATCATTAACGGCCCCAGCGGTTGTAAAAGTCCCCCCCAATACAGGTGCCGTATTAGGGGCTTGTAAACTGGTTATCACTAAACTATCTAGCCCCGCACACCCAAACGCACCACCGGCATTATTCGTAACAGTCAACGTAGAAATACCCGTGCTAAATCCGCTAAGATTAACCGTTTGAGTTCCCAAATCCGCCAAATTATTAGAGACTACGCTATCGCCTTTATCCGAGGTGACCTTGAATGTTTTTGCTGATCCAGAGCAATTCTGAAGCCAAATTGACGAAGCATTAAACGTCTTGCCGCCGACAAAACTCAACGCTAACTGCGTTTCAGTCCCGTAGGTATATAGTTTACCACCTGATGCATAAGTCGCAGCTGAGGTACCATCCGCAGTCATCGTATATGCCTTGCCCGCATCATTATAAAACTGCGCATCAACAGCTGCGTTATTGGTGTACTCACCTGCTGACTTAACTTGGTCGAAAGCGATAGTACCGCTCCAAGCCAACACACCAGGGTAAGCCGCTAACTGAGCCAAACTTAAACTCGGGTTGTCATCAATCTCGCCTACCACAGACTCCAATACCCAATCGCCTTGTTGAGCCTCGTCACCCGTTAGGTTTATGGATGCCGCAACATCGGCTCCTGTCAGTTCAGCCAGTTTGTCAATAAAGGCTCTGCCCTGCTCCCCTTGAGCAACATTACAGCCATAAAGTTTGATATCGCCATCCTGAGTCAAGTAACGCCCTATGCTCTGCCATTTAGCCCGATCCTGCTCCAGAGTAGCCGTTGAAAGCACTTGCTCATCAAGCAAAATCGCGCCACTGGCACCATGGCTAATAAGATTAATGACATCAACACGCTCCATCCCTGCCAGTTTCGCAATAATACTATCTAATGGTGCGTCGCCATCAATCAACAGTACCTCACCACTGTGAACCGCCTCGTTAAGCGTCTGCCAATCCTCTACACTGGTATCAATAACCGTTAAAACACGCTGCTCTGGGCGATACAGCGGTATATCTGAGTCCCCGTCAATGATGAAGGTTGACTCCCCATCAAATTCAACAGGGCTATACCAGGGTTTGTGCGCCATTAGGTGCAGTGACAAAACATCGCGGGGTTGTGCTAATGAAGGCTGATTATCAGATGAAAATATATCAGCATCATCATCCATCACGACGCCTTGATAACCGACGTTAACCCGCTCAGTTTCAGACACAGTTTGTGGTGAATCTGGCACCGATGCCATCACAGGGTTACTCTGAAGTAATAGCAGCATCGCCGCAACCGAGGCCGTCGCCGATATAACTTTAAAAAATGGGGAGTGACGAAATGAACGCTTTAAACGAGCATGCTGCTGCTTGCTAAGTGGCTGCTCTGGCGTTAATAACGTGGTATCAATTTGCTCTAAAAAGGCACCCGTCGCGCGTCTTTGTGATCGATTTTGAAGATAAAAGTCATCCACTTGGTATTTTGAGTACAGTGTACGGTAATAACTCATCGTGGATTTGCGATCATGGGACTTCATACAGCAGCACCTTTTTTTAAAATTTGGTTTTTTGTATTATTGTTTTCTGGCATGACCCATCGCGCTCCATGGGGTGTAATCATAGCGCGGTACTGCTCAGACATAGGTAAATTTAGTATATTAGGACGGCGCTTACCATCCAGTACATGCACATCATAGATCTCTTGCAGATCATCATCATAGATAATCTCGCCGACCTTGCTGCGCGTTTTCAAATTAACAATGTGAACGCCTGCCTTTATTTTTTTATTGGCAATAGGCAAATCACCAAAAGTATGACTTTTGCGCAATTTTGAAGTGCCAATAAAAGCATAATTCCCCTTAAAGGATAAGCCACGAATAAAGCCATCTAGTTTGATAATTGATTCCGTTGTTTTTTTCTCTGGATCAACCAGCAACAGCTCTTCTGTTGCCGACGAAAGTAGGTACAGCTTTCCGTTATAAATTCTAGGTGAATGCGGCATTCCCAACCCCGTTATAACAGTTTTACCCGTCCTAACGTCCATGAGAATCCCTCCCTGCAACTTATTGGTACGCCACCCTTCTGCTACATCACTCTCACCAAAGGCTGTGACGTAACGGATATCCCCAGCGTCATCCACCGCCATGCCGTTTAAATGGCATCGGTCACTTGCATCAAACTCTGAAATAAAAGGTGGCTTCCAAATAGATTGAAATGAAAAAGAACCATCCACCTTTATCAAGCAGCTATAGGCCGTATTAACCGCCACCAACCCCTGATTAGTAAAAAAGAGATCATGGGTATCAACAAAATCGGTTTTATTAAGCGCTAAAGGAAAATAGAGTGAATCGTAAGTATTTGGTTTTTTAGGATACGTTTGAGCAAGGTGATGATCATTACGAAAAATCGCCACATTCAGACGAAGTGCAAGGGCAAGCATATCACCCTGTAAGGCGATCCCCATCGGCCGATCAAAATCCCGTAACAATTGAACCATCTGCTGGTTTTCTGCACTGAGAATAATTACCTTACCCGCCTGATAGGTACTAAGAATTAATGATATGCCTAACTCATCAAGTAACTGCGGAACCTCAGGACTAAAACTTGCCCTATATTGCATTCACCCTACCTTTCGTTACATACATACTCGCCCTAAACACCACCACATTCTTAAAAAATATAATACGCTTCCAATCCACTCTAATCCAAAACTAACGAATAATCTTAATTAATCATCGAGCTAATTTCGAGAAGGATAGATCCCCGTCAACGCCATACAAAAACGCACGGACATAAAGGGCTGTTCATTAAGGTGCCCACCAGATGCCCCTGAAGAGGATATCATCTGCGAGGCCATCGTCGTGACATTGGCCGCATCGAAATCTGCATACTCCTTAATAGCACGTCCGGCAGGCGGACCACTGGCCTTACTCCCTTTACCTAAAACCTGATTTTCAGGGCTCGCTGTAGTCGCGCCACTGTTATTCACATTAATACTGTGCTTATGGCGCGGTAGTTGATCAGCACTCAATGTCACAAGATCAACACCACCAAATTCACCCAAATTATGGGCACTCAACCCTGGCCCAGTCCCTGCGTGCATGGGCGCACGACCTTTAAGGTTAGGCACTCCCATCGTAGTGCGGCCATCCCCACCATAAACAGTACCAATCAATGAAAATAGCGCGGTAAACTCCGCAATACTCAAAATTTGACCCGAACAATCAGTCCAGCCTCGTGGTGCATAGCTACACCCCCACATCTGTATTTCAGCAATAAATGGCTCAGACATCAGTTATCTCCTTATTTGAATAACGATCTTTCAATAATTCATGTAAGCAATACGTGCTTGACATTAATCCCGCTGGGGATATTCGCCCATCAATGAGACAATGAAATGCACTGCCAAGTAAGGCATCATATTGTGATGCATGGTAGCTGAGCCAGTGTACGAGACCGCCTCTGACGCTAAGGTGTTATCAGCGTTTGCATCATAGGTAACTTGGCTGGCAGATGTCGTTTTATCAGTAGGATCTGCAACACTATTTTCACTGGCTGAAGACGCAACCAGCTGATGAGTATGCGAGGGCATCTGCTCTTCAGTTAACAGTACCCTTTCACTACCAAATTCCTGCCCAATCCCTCTCGGGATCAAACCAGGCCCCGCACCCTGGTGTACTGGCAGACGGCCTCGCATATCAGGTATCCCAAACGTGGTACGGCCATCTCCACCATAAGAAGGGCCAAACAGTGAATACAGAGCATCATTCTGTGATATGGGCAAAAGTTGACCATCACAATATGCCCACCGAACGGGGGCGAAATTACCGGCAAACATCCGTATTTCACCCAAATATGATTCAGACATAACTATTCCTCTCCTAATAGATAATTTGTATCCATAACATCTTCCAACAAGCTGTTAATCGACATCCTTAATTTCGCGATGGAAAAAGCCCTTGAATTGCCATACAGAAATTAACCACTAATGAAGGCTGCATATTTTCATGGGGTTGACCACCGCCCGCATTAGTGACCGCCGTACCCAGCATCGGAACATAGTTATTTGTATTGTAAAACTCTTTACCAGAAGGCGATTGTGCCAATACTTTCCCTGCCGGTTCATTTGTTGATGCCTCAGTGGAATTAGCCAATACAGTGTGTGTATGAGCAGGCATCGTACTGGTAGTCAAAGCAACCGTCTCAGCGCCACCACGAATGCCCATATACGGGTTAGTAGGCGCACCAAAACAGACCGGCACACGACCACGCATTTCGGGTAAACCAAAATTAGTGCGAGCATCGCCACCAAACGCATCACCCACTAACGCAAACAGTGCTGAGTACTGATTTATGCTCAGTAATTGCCCATCACACTTCGCCCAACCTCTAGGGGAAAAATTAAAACCAAACATATTTATTTGACTTAAATAGGGTTCCATTATCGCTCTCTCTTTTGTTCGTTTAAATATCCATACAAAGGATAACCATCAATCCCATCAACAACATATAGCGCCTTGTTACTTAATTATAAATGGCTTCGTAGTGGCAAGTATTTTCTTCGACACCAATGGGAACAAGAAAAATACTCTGCTTACCTATAGTTCCATTTCCAAGTTCATAATTACCCTGTTTGAGCACGCCAGAAGATGCATCGGCACTAAACAATAGTGAGAAAGGCTCACGCGCATCCTCCTTATAAGGCTTACCAGAACTTTTAACTTCATCCAATTTAAGAATTAAATCTTGATCTGAAAATTCAATTGTAAATGATTGATTAACAAGTAATGCAAAATCAGAAATAGTAATCATATTTTTTCCATTTCTCTTTCTATTGAAAATAAGCGCACAATCACAAGTGCTGGGAATTAATACTAGGATACCAAGCCATCAACTCGGTCATCTCATTGCACTGCTCAACGCGAAACCCTTCTTTGTAATAAAGCGTTCTGGCAGCGGAGTTGACTCGATTGACAGTCAAAACCAGTGGTGCACCCGCTGAAGCAGCCGCATGTTTAAGGGCTTGTATCACCCCCGCGCCATATCCCCTATTACGCGCCTGGGGGATGAACGCGACGTCAACAATACGAATTTCGTTTGGGCCAAAATCAATGACAATGCGTCCGATGCGCTCATTCTGTTTTTCAATAACAAAATACATAGCATTCGGAAATTGCTCGCCGTAACCCACAGTTTGAGCGTGATGCTGCTGTTCAATAAGGGTATCAATAAAATCATTCTCCGCATCGATCATGCGTAGATCATCACGGGTAGATTTAAACAGAGCTTCAATAAAAGGTTTATCTCCATCCCGAGCGGGACGAATACCCAAGCCATCGGGTAAGTTTAAAGCGTTGGTTTGCATCATCCTTTCCTTTGCAAATCATTGTTATCTATTATTATGTAAGATACACACTCACTATTCGTTACGCTGTAACAAAAATAGCTACAACAGAGAATGTACACCCCTAATCGGCAACTCACCTAAAAATGTGAATTAAAATTAACATTTTCATCATTTTCTTAGATATCAAGAGAAAATAAATTAAAATAAAAAATGTAACAACCTGCTCATTCGGTCAGTTATTTCCGCCCCCCTACTCTCACAGAGTCTAGACCCTCCATCAAAATTTAGTAAAATATTTCACAATACAAGCCCTTAACTGTAGAATTTGATTTTTTATAACTAGGAGCAGCTGTGTAATGGGCAGAGCATACCAAAATCGCAAAGAGTCCATGGCAAAGACATCCGATGCCAAAGCCAAGGTATACAGTAAATACAGTCGTGAGATTTATGTCTCTGCTAAAGCTGGCGGAATCGACCCTGAAGGGAATTTAACACTACGGGGCTTGATTGAACGCGCGAAAAAAGACCAAGTACCCAGCCACGTCATAGAAAAGGCCATTAGCAAAGCCAAAGACGGAGGCGGAGAAGATTACTTTCCTGCCCGTTATGAAGGATTTGGCCCTGGTGGCTGCATGGCTATCATCGATTGCCTCACCGACAATCCCAATCGCACCTTTGGTGATGTGCGCCAGTGCTTTACCAAAACAAAATGCAAAATTGGCACCCAAGGCAGTGTCAGCCATATGTTCGAGCACGCAGGTATTTTAGTCTTTAAGGGCGATGACGAGGCCAGCCTAGAAGCCTTAATGATGGCCGATGTAGATGTTAGTGATATTGAAAATGAAGATGGAACCGTCACTGTTTTCACCTCACACACCGATCAATTTAAAGCCAAGCAAGCCCTAATTGAAGCATTTGGTGAAATCAATTTTGAGATCGATGAAGTTCAATTCCTCCCCAAAAGTACCACACCGATTACAGGTGATGACGTAGAAATGTTTAACAAATTTTTAGACATGCTAGACGACCTAGATGACGTACAAAATGTCTACCACGATGCTGAATTGTAAATAATTCGAGCAGCACAAAGGAGTGCTACTAAAACAATCGCATCCCCCCTTTATTACCACTTTGGGCGCATTATTTTTGTCATGATGGTTTTCGTATGGGCAGACCTTGAAGATCACTACGTTGTATCATTATTATCAGCAAACGAATGACTTGGTGAACTAATTGATGCCCCTCCCCTCAAGCTTAATAAAGATGGAAAACACGTTACGCTACGAATAAGACTAGTTCGCCAACTAGCTGACAAGCAATTAATCACCGCCTATTAATAACCATATAAACCAATCAAGTGTGGCATTATTTTGCCGATATCTCAAAGTACACAAGAAACTCCTTAGCTATCCAACAGGTAGGTCCCGGCTTTCGTGTTTAACCTAGAGAATTATAAGATCTTAATTGTTGATGACTTTTCTCAGATGCGTGGCACCTGTCGTCGCATGCTGATGGAGTTTGAGCCTGATGAAATTGATGACTGCGGGAACGGTGACGATGCCATAGCAAAAATGCGTCAAAAAAAATATGACATCGTGCTATGCGACTACAATCTGGGTACAGGTAAGGATGGACAGCAAGTATTAGAAGAAGCTCGCCATGAAGCCGTTCTCGACTATGCCTCTATATTCATGATGATCACTGGGGAAAATACCAAAGCCATGGTTATGGCGGCGGTTGAATACGAACCCGATGACTACCTTACAAAGCCCTTTACTAAAGAAGTCTTGCTCAAACGTCTACAACGACTTATTTACCGTAAGCAAGGCCTGCATCAAGTCGGAAAAGCACTCGAAGAAAAAGAGTTCGATAAAGCGCTCACGATTTGTGATGAGCTCACGGAAAAACACCCTAAGAACACAATCAGCCTATTAAAAATCAAAGGCAGCATTCTCTATCAGATGGAAGATTACGCCCAAGCTGAGCAGCTTTATCTAGACATTTTAAATCAACACAACCTTCCCTGGGCGAATATGGGACTTGGAAAGGTACACTTTGAACGTGAAGAATATACCGCAGCTAAAGAGATATTTTCAACTTTGGTCAATGAGTCCCCCAATCAAGTAGAGGCTTACGATTGGCTGGCTCGCACCCTAGAAGCGCTCGGAGAAACAGTTCAAGCACAAACCATCCTGCAAAAAGCCAGTGAGCTTTCACCACAAGTACTCATACGGCGCCAGCGACTAGCTGACATAGCCATTAAAAACAATGACATGGATGTCGCTGAAATTGCCAGCAAAGCAGCCGTAAAGTTAAGTAAAGGCTCCAGCTTCAAGCGCCCCGAAGACTTTACCAATCTTGCAAAAATTCTCGTCGATCAAAAACGCGACCAACGCGCCATGCAGTGCCTCAAACAGGGCCGCGAGAATTTCCTGCAACAAACCGATGCCATGCTACGTCTTGCCGTTTCAGAGAGCCAGGTTCATCACGCCGTTAATCGTGAGGCGCAGGCAAAACAGAGTCTATCAAAAACCATGGATATGCTCGAAAGGCGAGGTGAAGGTGAAGAAATTTCTGGCCCAACCTCTCTAGAAATTGCAGAAGCCTGCCTCAGCTATGGAGACCCTCAAGCGGGCATGCAAATTATGCAAGAAGCCGTTGAAAACAACCATGAAGACAAGGATATTATTGATCGTGCACGAGAAGCCTTCAACAAAGCGGGATTAGCTGAAGAGGGCGCAAAAATGATGCAAAAAACCATTACCCAGATCGCTGACATCAATAACCAAGGTGCCAAGCTTGCCAATGAAGGTAAACTAGAGCAGGCCATTGATTTATTTGTCAACGCAGCTAAAAAATTGCCTAGCAACATCGTAGTTAATCTAAATGCAGTACAAGCACTGGTACTCGATTTACAAAAAAATGACTGTAATTTAGAGCGATTAGAACTGTGTCAAAAATACCTCAGCAGAGTAAAAAACCTCGATCCATCTGATAAGCGCTACCGACGATTATTAAAGCAAGTTCAAACGCTAGAAAAGAAATGTGATCAATCGCAAGGGGTTTGAATGAGTAATAACAACGAGATCAATTTTTCTACATTGCTGGCGTCCACCGCCCATGACATGAAAAATTCCTTGACCATGATCGTCACCACTATTGACGATATTTCTAACAACTTACAGGCTGAGCAAACCTCCAGCCCGCTTGGTGAACCACTTGATTTATTACGTTACGAAGCAAAACGCGTTAATAATGATCTCATGACCTTACTCACACTCTACAAGCTTGAAAGTGAGCATATCGCCCTTAAAAATGACATCAATAGCGTATATGACGTGCTAGAAGAACAATCTCTTCACCATCAAGCTAGTCTAAATTACAACAACATCGAAACCATTATTGAATGTAATGAATTATTACAGTGGGTCTTTGACTTTGATTTACTAGGAAGTGTGATTAACAACGTTATCAATAATGCACTACGCTACACCAAGCATAAACTTAAACTCAGCGCCAGTATCGTCAATGAGCAATTGCGCATAATAATTGAGGATGATGGCCCGGGCTATCCAGCACATATGCTGGGGGCCCAGATCGAAAGATCGATGCAGACCAATTTTAAGACAGACAGTACCAGTCTAGGTCTCTATTTTTCTCACACCATTGCTGAAGCACACCACAACAAAAATACCAAAGGCGCTATCGAAATCAGCAACAACAGCAGCTTAGGTGGTGGACGTTTTACTATTAACATCCCAAAAATTTAGTCAGCTACACCCATGCAATGCAGCCGACTTACTTTTTATATAGATATAGCGCTAGGGAAGTTCGTCCACATCCTGCCCTTCCTTCTCTGGAGGAATAAGATCCTCCTTGCTCACCCCTAAGGCCAGTGCAGTTGAACTTGCCACGTAGATCGATGAATACGTACCCACAAGCACACCTATAATCAACGCGATAGCAAAAGCGTTAATCAGTTCCCCCCCCACAAAAAACAACGCCAACAATACCAGCATAGTGGTTGCCGAGGTCATCATTGTCCGAGAAAGTGTTTGATTTAAGGAAATATTGGTCACTTCGACAGTAGTACCCTCGCGAATAATGCGAAAGTTTTCACGCACCCGGTCAAACACCACTATAGTGTCATTGAGTGAATAGCCTATTACAGCCAATATAGCGGCTAAAACAGTCAGGTCAAACTCAAGCCCTAACACAGAAAAAATACCCATCGTAATCACGACATCATGCACCAGAGCGGCTACAGAACCTACTGCAAAACGGTATTCAAAGCGCAGGGCGACGTAAATTAAAATCCCCGCCAAGGCAAACAACATTGCCAGCGCACCATCTTCAGTCAGCTCTTTTCCCACCTGAGGGCCAACATACTCAACACGACGCATTTCGGGCGCTTGACTGCTATTTTCCTTTAATACCTCCATGATATCGCTACTGACTTCAGCATTACTTTGCTCTGCCCTAGGCGCCAGGCGGACCAACACATCCTTGGACGTGCCGAAGTGTTGAACAATCGCATCGCCAAAGCCATTTTCATTAAGAGCATCGCGCACCTCAGTCAGGTCTGCAGGCCCTTGATAGCCCATCTCTATAAGGATACCACCAGTAAAGTCGATACCCAGATTAAGCCCTTTCGTCGAGAGTGAGGCTACTGAAATAGCCATCAACAACAGTGAGAATATAACGGCCCACTTGCGCTTGCCCATGAAATCAAATTCGGGCACCTGTTTAAAAATCTGCATATTGCCGTCCTTAAATCGAAAGCTTATTAATTTTGCGTCCACCGTAAGTCATATTGGCTGCGGCACGTGTCACAATAATGGCGGTAAACATTGAGGTTAAAATCCCAATACTCAGCGTGATTGCAAAGCCCTTAATCGGGCCGGTACCAAAACCAAATAGCACCACAGCAGCAATCAGTGTCGTGATATTCGCATCAGCAATGGTAGAAAACGCTTTACCGTAACCCGCATCAATGGCTGTCTGCGGTGCCGTTCCCGCCCTAAGCTCTTCCCTAATCCGCTCAAAAATCAAAACATTAGCATCGACAGCCATACCAACCGTCAATACGATACCCGCAATACCTGGCAGGGTCAGTGTTGCTTGTAACATCGACAGCACAGCAACAATCAACACCAGATTAAGTGCCAACGCCAAGTTGGCATATAACCCAAAACCGCGGTACCAAAAAGCCATGAAGACCAATACCAATGCAAAGCCGATCATCACCGACATAAAACCTTGATCAATGTTCTCCTGACCCAAGCTTGGGCCGACGGTACGCTCTTCAACAATATCTATAGGTGCTGCTAACGCGCCAGCACGCAACAGTAATGCCAAATCTCGAGCTTCATTAGTGTCATCCAAGCCTGATATTTGGAAACGCTTGCCCAATGGTTCACGAATACGGGCGACACTGATTACCTCTTCTACAGTACGCTTCACTTTGACCGACTCACCCTTAATTTTACGGGTTTCGCTCTTGGTCTCGATGAATACTACTGCCATCAGCTTGCCAACGTTTTCTTTGGTAACATCACTGAAAATAGTTGCACCTTTGCCATCCAGCGTAATAAATACAGCTGGTGAGCCAGTGTCTGACTCCATACCCGAGGCGGCATCTATCACTCGGTCACCTGTTAACATAACGCGATTTTTCAGTAGAATTGGACCACCATCACGCTCATAGTAAAGCTTGGCACCTGGCACGACGCGCCCCGCTACAGCACTATCAATACTGCCCTTTTCAGACACCATACGAAACTCTAGGGTTGCCGTAGCACCCAATATTTCCTTAGCGCGAGCGGTATCTTGAACACCGGGTAGTTGAATCACAATACGATCTTCGCCTTGACGCTGGATGACAGGCTCAGCAACCCCTAGCTCATTAACACGATTACGCAACGTAGTGATATTTTGCTGAACGGCCATGCTCTTTACTTCAGCAATCTCGGCTTTATTGATGCTTGCGAATAACAACGTGTCACCGTCTGCATCAATGTCTGTAAACACCAGCTCCTTATAATCAAGCCTAAGAACCTCGCGTGCCTTTTCACGGTCTTCTACATTTCGCAATTTAACCGCAACACCCGCGTTCGCCCTGTGTTGGTAATGCTCAATACCCAGATAACGAATTTTTTCTTGGCGTAAATGACTACGGAAGTCACTCACAAAGCGTTCATAAGCTTGAACAACCGCAGCGTCAGTATCCACTTGCATCAAAAAATGCACACCACCACGAAGATCAAGACCCAGATACATCGGCGATGCACCCAGTGACTTCAACCAATCAGGCGTTGCCGGAGCTAAGTTCAAGGCGATGATATAGCCATTACCAA